>LDZR01001978.1_pt1 | contig 20028 bp, 20 predicted proteins | sample 615371 | NCBI WGS metagenome assembly LDZR01 (sample SAMN03408294, study PRJNA278302) | terrestrial metagenome | isolation source: oil reservoir sample K2 | place: USA: Alaska, North Slope, Kuparuk formation | collected 2013
ATCCACCCTGTGAAGCTTTGCTCCGAAATTTGTAAAGTCAAGAGGCTCTTCCTCTCTTAAGAAAAGGTCATAAACCGCAAAGTTAACAAATTTTGAGATTTCAAAGGCAGGTGCAATCTCACATCTCGACATCCTTAGCTCCTCAGGAAGCTCTCTATTTAACTTTTTAAGCACCTCTTCTGAAGACATCTCTCTCTCAAGCTCTAAGTCTAAGTATTCCCTTAAGCCCTCAACACCGATTGGTAAGGGAATCCCTAACATAACCTTCATCTGTGGAGAAAAACCCAAGGTGTAACTTACAGGTATAGATGCCCTTCTTATGGCTTTTTTTAAAGAGTTAAGCCAATCAAGATGGGATATAAACCTAAAGGGACCGATTTTTCTGTATTCCAGCCGCAATCTCATTTTTTATACCCCACTTATGACAGACTCCACACAGTGAGCACGACCCAAACCTGCAATCCTCGGTAACTTTTCCCCTGATAGCCTTCCTATGCTCCGATATAAGAAAGTCTTTTGATATTCCAATATCTATGAAGTCCCACGGCAAATCTTCAGAATAAGAAATCTTTCTTTGAGCATACCAGTAAGGGTCAAGCCCTTCTTCCTCAAAAGAGGAAAACCATAAATCCATTTTCAGCGCTTCATTCCAGCCATCAAATCGCGCTCCCTTTTTCCATGCCCTTTCAATTACGGAAGCGATCCTGCCGTCTCCCCGCGCTAAAACTGCCTCCAAAAAGCTAAGATTAACATCATGATAATGAACTTCTATATCCCTACCCTTTAAAGATCTTTTAATGAACTTTAGATTCTCGCTGAGATAACTTAAACTGTACTGCCCCTCCCACTGAAAAGGAGTATGAGCTTTTGGAACAAAGGAGGCAAGACTAACGGAAAGAGAAAATCTTCTATTAAACTTCTTCCCAAGCCTATGAATAGCCTTAACGAGGGACACCAAACCCCTTATGTCTTCATCGGTCTCAGTAGGCAATCCAACCATAAAATAAAGTTTAACTCTATTCCAGCCCCTTTTAGATAGTTCCTCGACCGTTCTAAATATATCGCTTTCGGTCAGGTTTTTATTTATTACATTCCTAAGTCTTTGAGTTCCCGCCTCGGGTGCAAAAGTCAATGTAGTTTTTCTTCCCCCATTTATCATCTCATCAGCCAGCTTAATTGAAAAGGCATCCATCCTAAGCGAGGGAAGAGAAAAGGTTATCCTCATTCCTCTTTTATCCATCTCACTTTTTATAATTGCTAAGGCGCTTTCGATCATCGAATAATCACAGGAAGCCAAAGAAGTCAAAGACAACTCTTCATACCCCGTAGAACAAATTAAACTCTTAGCAAGATCAACAACTTTTTCTAAACTCCTCTCGCGAACAGGCCTGTATATCATACCCGCTTGACAAAACCTACATCCTCGCGTACATCCTCTAAAAACTTCAATAGAAACTCTGTCGTGAACTATCTCGCTCCAAGGCACAAGGTCAACGCAAGGATAAAAGGCCTCGTTTAGGTCTGGAATTATATGCCTTTTAACAACTTTCTTATTGGAGATCAAGGGAACCCACAGCCAAGGAAACCTTTTATCCGCTTCTCTTAAAAACTCACTTCTCCTTAACCCATGTTTTTTACAATCTCTGTATAGCTTTAAAAGCTCTAAAAAGGATTCCTCTCCATCTCCTAATAGAAAACAATCGAAGAACGGGGCATAAACCTGGGCAGTAAAGGCCCCTGGTCCCCCTCCAATTACTATAGGAGCATCCTCCTCTCTATCCTCCGCTCTTATAGGAATGCCACCAAGATCAAGCAAAGTCAGTATATTAGTAGCGTTCATCTCATACTGCAAGGTTATACCAACAAAGTCAAACTCCTTAAGAGGCTTAAAACTCTCAAACGACCTAAGAAAGTCACCCTGACTCCTGATGTAAGACTCGGCATCTATCCAAGGGGAAAAAGCCCTCTCAACGGCAAGCCAGTAAAAACTATTGAGATACCAGTAAAGTATTTTATAACCAAGGTAAGACATGCCTATCTCATAAGTATCTGGATAAGCCAAACAAACCTTAACTTCCGCCTTGTCCCAATCCTTTGAAGGGGTATTCCACTCCCTACCTATGTATCTCGATGGACGAGAAACATAAGAAAGCCATTCTACCAACTTCTTCCACCCTCTTTAGCAAATCTCCATCTATAAACGCTTAAGACCAAACCGGCAGAAATAAAGAAGGAAAGGGTCGCACTCCCCCCGTAGCTGAAAAACGGCAATGGCAACCCCTTTACAGGAATAATACCCACGGTCATCGCTATATTTACAAAAATATGCAAGAAGAAAAGAGAAATAACTCCACAAACTATATAAAAACCTTCTTTATCCTTCGCAAGAAGAGCCACCTTATACATCCTCCACAATAGTAAAAGATAGAGGGAAAGTAGAACAACTACACCAACAAAACCAAACTCTTCTCCCCAAACACAGAAAATAAAATCCGTGTGATGCTCTGGCAGGAATCTTAGTTTATGCTGAAGTCCCTTGAGAAAGCCGACTCCGAAAAGACCCCCTGAGCCCAAGGAAATCTTAGACTGAAGAAGGTTATACCCTACCCCTAAGGGATCATAATCCGGGTCCAAAAAAACGAGTAACCTTCTTTTCTGATAGTCCTTTAAGAACTCCCATAAAACAGGAAGAAAACCTAAGGAAGAAAAAGTGACGATAAAAAAATATTTCAAGTGAGAGGATGCTACAAACAAATATACCAGAAAGAGAAATAACATAACTACAGCGGTACCCAAATCCGGTTGCTTAGCTATAAGCAGAGCAGGAAGAAGTGCATACAAGCCAAGTTCAAAAACCTTTCCCCATGTTTTAACCTCTCCCCGCACCGAGAGAAGGCGAGAATAAAGCAAAATCATGACTGGTTTCATCAGTTCCGAAGGCTGAAAGGAAAACAAACCGATGGAAATCCACCTTTTTGCTCCTCCGGTACCCCTCCCGTATACCAATACCAAAAGGAGAAGCACCAAGAAAAGGACGTAAAGGAAACTACTATATTTCATTAAGCGATGATAATCGTAAAAAGCAAAAAGGAAAAGACAAGTTAAACCTATTATATTCCAAATAAGCTGTTTATAAAAGAAGGTCTCCTTTTGTGGAATGGTTGCACTATATAAATTCAGTGTGCCTAACCCTACCAATAACAAAATAACGCCAATAAGATAAAAATCTGTTTCCTTAAACCTAAACAAGACTTTATCTCTCCAAGCTCCTTGAAGATGGCTTCCCTATCACAGGCACGCTAATAAAAAGAAATGTCTCTCCTTTTTCCCTTTTAACCTTCATTTCAACTCGATTCCTGTCATAGCTAACGTAATCTCTAAGCACCATAAGAATTCTATCCATCATCTCCATCATTTCACTTCTTGTAAGTTCCGCCCTATCATGTTTAAGCATTATCTCAAGCCTGCTTTTAGCTATCTGAGAAGAACGCTCTCCTTTCCTGAAAAAGTTCCTAAACAGGGAGAACAAGTTCATCACCTTCCACCGAAAAGCTTAAAAAGCTTGCCCAAGAAGCCGGCGTCCTTCTTTGGTGAAAATTCTAACAAAGGAATATCCTCACCCTCCAGCCTTGCAACTATGTTTTTAAATGCCTTCGATGCTTCACTGTTTTCCCTTAATATGACAGGTTCTCCCTTATTAGTAGCCACTATAACCTCCTCATCTTCGGGAACTATTCCCAAAAGAGGAATAGCAAGTATATCTAAAACATCTCTAACGCCAAGCATGTCTCCCCTTTCAACCATATCCGCCCTAAGTCTATTAATAATAAGCTGCGGTGTCCCCTTGCCCATAGCCTCGAGCAATCCTATAATTCTATCAGCATCCCTTACGGCAGAAACTTCCGGAGTAGTTACCACTATACCTTTATCAGCTCCTATAGCAGCATTCCTAAAACCCGCCTCTATTCCAGCTGGGCTATCTATGAGCACATAATCAAAAACCTCTCTAAGCTTAGAGCAAACTTCTATCATCTGCTCCGGCGAAACCGCTTCTTTCGTCCTTGTCTGAGCGGCAGGAAGCAAAAACAGATTTTCTACCCTCTTATCTCTCACAAGAGCCTGCTCAAGCCTACAGTTTCCCTCAACCACGTCAACAATATTGAAAACAACCCTATTTTCAAGCCCAAGAACAACGTCAAGATTCCTCAACCCTATGTCAGCGTCGATAGTAACAACTCTTGAGCCCCTAAGAGCTAAACCTATTCCTAAATTAGCTGTAACGGTGGTCTTCCCTACTCCTCCTTTTCCAGAAGTTATAACATAAACCTCCCCCATTTAATCACCCTCCTCTAATAAGCTGAAAACTAACCTGGTCACCAGAAAGAACAACTAAAGCAGGTTTACCTTTTGAGAATTCCGATGGGAGCGAAATAACTTTATTTTTCATAACTAAAAGGGAAGGAGAAAGCTTCAATGCAGCAACCACAATATCTTTCTCATGGCTATTCATACCCACATAGACACTTCCCCTTAAAGCTCCAAAAACCACAAGATTACCACCTACCTTAACCTCTGCCCCAGGGTTAATGTCTCCTATAACTACAAGGCTTCCGTCGCACTGTAAGGAGCTTCCTGAACGCAAAGTGCCCATGTGAAAATAAGAAGAAACTCTACCCTCATCTACCGGATAAATCTGTGGAAGGTATTTCCTAATCACATCTCTCGTAAAAGGGTCAAATGCCTCTACACCAATTAGCTTCAAATAGGGTTTATCCTCAAAAAGCTTATCTACAGCCTCATATTCCTTTTCAGTGACCCTCCTATAACCGAGCTCTAAGAAAACCTTACCCTTGTCGAAAAAGGATAGGCTGAGCTTCTCCTTGAGCTCTTTTACTACCTCCTTCCAAGAAGCCTTATCATCTATTATTATCCTTATACCTCCCTTAGCCCCCTTTACCTTTATTGCTTCCATATGCATACCTCCCAAAGAAAAACTCCAAAACTTTCTTAGCCACCGGAACAGCAGCTGATCCGCCTGCACCTCCCTCTTCTATCAGAACAACGATAGCTATCTCTGGATTATCATAGGGAGCGAATCCCATAAACCAAGCATATTCCTGACCACTAGGGTTCTGCGCACTACCGGTTTTGCCCGCCGCTCGTATAAAACTATCAGATAGAAGCTTAGCCGTCCCTTCAGTGACAGCCAACCTCATTCCCTTTTTAACTTCTTCTATAATACTTTTGGAAAAGGGAAGCTTACCACAGCTTTTTGGAGAAAACTCTTTAATCACATTACCATCTCCATCCGTTAAAGCCTTGGCCAACATGGGCTGATATAGCATACCACCATTGGCTATAGCAGAAACGAAAGTTGCCATTTGAATAGGAGTAACAAGCAAAAAACCTTGACCTATCGATAGATTTACTGTGTCCCCAGGATACCAAAACTCTTTAAAATACTTTTCTTTCCATTCTGGTGTAGGAACGAAACCTTCAGACTCAGAAGGAAGGTCTATGCCCGTTTTTCTTCCAAAGCCACAGTTTTCAGCATATTCCGCTATTTTTCTAACTCCCAGCTGAATACCCAAGTTATAAAAATATACATTACATGAATGAGCTATCGCCCGATAAAGGTTGACAAACCCATGTCCCCCCTCTTTCCAACACTTAAAAACTCTATTTCCAACCTTCATAAAACCGGAACAATAAAACTGCTGCTTCGGAGAAACTATTTTCTCGGACAGGGAAGCAAGAGCTACCAAGGTTTTAAAAAGAGACCCTGGAGGAAGCTCCGCTTGTACCGCTCGGTTATACATGGGTCGTAAAGGATCGCTTATAAAGCTTTTCCATTCCGATGGGGATACCCCCCAAACAAAATAATTAGGGTCATAAGAAGGTTTGGAAACCAAAGCCAAAACTGCCCCGTTCTTTGGGTTCATTAATATAACAGCTCCTCTTCTGTCGCCCAAAGCATCATAAGCTACCTTTTGAAGATGCTTATCTATATTCAGCAACAAATTAAAACCATTTTTAGGAAGAACCTCTTTGATGACAGAAACTCTTCTTCCCAAAGCATCAACCTCTATTTCCTGATAGCCGTCTACACCTCTTAGGTAATCTTCGTAGAGTTTTTCAAGACCGGTCTTCCCTATATGGTCTCCTCCTCTATATCCTTTACCGCTATAAAGCTTAAGCTCCGCCTCAGATATTTCAGCTGTATATCCTATAACATGAGAAAAAATTTCACCCCAAGGATAAAATCGCCTCGTATCTACCTCTAAATTTAAAACCCCTTGAGGCATTAACCACTCCCTTATATCTATTACTTGAGTGAGCGGCAAGCCATCAATTACAAGCACAGGCCAGTAGGTTGAATAAAATCTTCTTTTATAGTTCCTACAGAGCTCATCATAAGGAATCTTAAGCTCCCCAGATAGTTCTTTTAAAAAATCTTCAACGGAGGAATATCTTCCCTTTAAAGACGCGGGAACAAAAGAAAGCCCATAAGACGGCAGATTAAAAGCTAAAACAGATCCATTTCTATCATAAATCGTTCCTCTCGTAGCCTTAAGGAGAACCAACCTAACCCTATTTTCCTGCGCAGCAGCTTTATAGTGTCTCTCCATTAAAACCTGTATATACCATAACCTTGCAAGAAGAATAAGAAAAAATAAACAATAAACGGCCATCAACATAAGTAACCTGTTAAACCTCAAGCTTCCTTAAACCACCCACCCTCATCAAAACCAATACAAAGCAGAATATTAAGGCATCAAGTAAAACCCTGCCTATTAGCACAATAAAGCTAACATCATACTCAATTCCTAAAAGCCGATAAACCCCAAACTTGAAAAGCTGAAAAAATACCAGCGCCCCTATACCTAACAACACCATTTTGAAACCAAACTTAAAGCGAGCTTTCTTCGGGAAAAAGCTTAAAATGTAGCTTGCGCAAACCAGATAAAAGGAACTCAACCCAACGATAGACTGCCATCTAAGGTCTAACAATATACCCCCTAAAAAAGCGAAGAGCAAACCTTTTACTTCTTCCAAACAACACATGGACGCTATAATTACCACTACAGCAAGGTCGGGCGTCAAGAAGCCCAGAAAGGGAGATAAAGCACCCTCAACGCTCAAAGCCCCAAAAAGCAAAAAAAGCCAAAATATGAGAGATTCACCCCTCTTTAAGTATCCAAACATACCTAAGCTTACTAAAATCTTCGACCGGCTTAACCTTTATCTCCAACACATCCCCTCTCTTCGATACATTAACAACCTCTCCTATGGGAATACCCGCTGGTATCTTTTCCCCCATCCCTGCAGTAACTATCTCATCTCCCGTCGAAACGTCACCCTCCTCTGGAATGTAAAGAAGCTCGCAATAAGGGGTCCCCGTGCCTCTCAAAACTCCAAAGCTTCTTGACCTAACGACGAGAGCTCCTACCACAGAGCCATAAGAAGTTATAAGTTTAACCCTCGAAATTTTAGCGCCAACCTCTATAACTTCTCCAATTAGACCCCTTTCTCCCAAAACAGCCATGCCAACAGCAACCCCATCTTCCATTCCCTTATCTACAACCATCTCGCCAAACCATCTATCAGGAAAGCGGTAAACTACCTTGCAGGGGATAAATCCCTCCCTTGGAGAAATATCTCCATTGAGATTAGACCGCAAAAGGGAAAGCTGATATCTCAATAAGGCAACCTCTCTCTTTAACTCTTCGTTTTCACTAAGTAGGTCAGCCCGAAAATACAAAAAAGAAAAAAAATCCCTCACTTTAAAAAGCGGGAAAGATATAACCTTTTCCACCGGAAGAGCCAAAGAAATATAATGGTTTTTGAGAAAGTCAATACCCGACCATCCTCTTAAACTCAAAGAAGCTAAAAAGAGAGAAGAAAAGAGAAGAACTCCAACCAAAAACCAGCCTTTAAAAACCCTCTCCAAACTATTCTTCTCCCCTTTTCACACTTAAAAGCACCCTTCTTAAGGTATCAAGCTCCTCAAGCACCCTTCCGGCACCCAAAGCCACGCAATACATAGGGTCTTCGCTCAAGTAGGCTGGAACACCTACCCCCTTACTTATCATTTTATCCAAGCCCTTAAGTAGAGAGGTCCCTCCTGTCATCACTATCCCTCTATCTATGATATCAGCAGAAAGTTCAGGTGGGGTTTGCTCAAGCACCATTCTGACAGCCTCAACAATCTTTTGAGCAACAGGCTTCAAAACCTCTCTTATTTCAGAAGAGCTTATCTCTTTGACCTTTGGAACCCCATTCCTGAGATCTCTACCCTTAACTTCCATGTAGACCTCTTCCATATCATCATCCACATTTCCTATCGTCTTTTTAATACTTTCAGCCATCTGTTCCCCTATAACCAGCTCATGCACTCTATTCATATATTCTATTATCGCACTATCCATCTCATCTCCAGCTACCTTTATAGACTCCCTGACAACTATACCACCCAAGGAAATAACAGCCACCTCAGCCCTTCCCCCACCTATATCTAATACCATATTACCCCTTGGCTCATGTATGGGAAGACCTGCACCTATAGCAGCAGCTAATGGCTCTTCTATTAAATAAGCCTCACGAGCACCCGCCTGAAGAGTCGCATCAACAACAGCCCTTCTTTCCACCTCGGTTATCCCCGCAGGTACACAAACTATCACCCTTGGCTTAAACATGGTTTTCCTGCCATGAACTTTACTCATAAAATACCTTAACATCATTTTCGTAACATCGAAGTCAGCTATAACACCATTTTTCATCGGTTTTATAGCCTCTATGTCTTGTGGGGTCTTCCCCAACATTTTCTTAGCTTCCTCCCCGACAGCTATTATCTCTTTGGTAGCTTTCTGGATAGCCACAACTGAAGGTTCAGAAATAACTATACCCTTTCCCCTGACATAAACCACAGTGTAAGCCGTTCCCAGGTCTATCCCCATGTCCTTGGAAAACAAGCCTGCTATAAGGTCAAACACGTTGCTATCCCTCCTCCAAAACCGCCCTTGTGGCAAAACTATAAAATCTTCCCCTTCCCACTATTATATGATCATCAAGCTTTATATCAAGCTCACCAAGCAATTTTTTAAGCTTGTCGGTTATATAAAGGTCTTCCTGACTTGGAGCTGGATCACCGGATAAGTGATTGTGAGCTAGTATAACCTTCGAAGCATTGGCTCTCACAACAACACTTACTATCTCTCTCGGATAAATCGGGCTCTCCGTTAGCGTTCCCTGAGATACCTTTCTCACTCCCAAAACCATTCCCTTAGCGTTAAGCAATAAAACGAAAACCTCTTCTCTTTCCCATGAAAAAACCCCTTTTAGGAAAGAATACGCCTCAAAGGGATTTGAAACCCTAAGGTTGGGAGAAAAACCCAATCTGTGAATTCTTTTCACAATCTCTCCTATAGCCTTTATTTGACAGGCTTTTGCAAAACCAACGCCGTTTATCTCTTCCAGCTCCTTCAAACTTGCTTCAAAAAGTCCCTTTAGTCCACCAAAAGTATCAAGAAGCTTCTCGCAAAGCTCCAAAACGCTTTTATTGTGAGAGCCAGTTCTCAGAATTATTGCTAAAAGCTCAGCCTCAGATAAAGAAGAAGCACCATACAGTTTAAGTTTCTCCCGAGGTTTCTCCGAACCAGGTCTGAGTTTAAACGAGGAACGGGTTTCCATACATCTCCTCCTCTATGGTGGTTTCCTCACCATGACCAGGGTAAACTTTAGTAGACTTGGGAAGCTTAAATAGCTTATTTTTTATAGAACTTATCAAGAGCTCCCAAGAACTACCAGGGAAATCTGTCCTCCCTACGGACCTACAAAATAGGGTGTCTCCCGAAAAGAGGATATCAAAGCCCCTAACATAAAAGCAAACACTTCCAGGAGTGTGCCCAGGGGTATGAATAACCTCTATTTTAAAATCACCAAGCTCTATAATATCGCCATTTTCAAGGTAGAAGTCGGCTTTTGGAGAGGCTATAACGCTTCCCAACCATATGGAGAGGTTTAAAGCAGGAGAAGAAAGCATGGAAGCATCCTCCTTATGAATAAAAATCTTAGCATCCTTAAAAGCTTTCTTCAAAAGAGCGTTACCAGCTATATGATCAGCATGCCCATGAGTATTGAGAATATACTTAAGCTCAAACTCTTCTTTCTTTATAAAATCTATTATATCTTTAGGATCCCCTCCGGGATCTATCACCAGAGCAACTTTATTCTTTTCATCCGCCAAAAGATAGGCGTTTGAAGCTAATTCTCCTAAAATCCAGCGCTTCAAGATCATCCCCTTCGTGGCCTCCTTCTATCCTCGCTATCCAGCATAATCGTGACCGGCCCATCGTTATAAATCTTAACAAGCATCATTGCCCCAAACTCACCCGTTTCCACTTTAATCCCTTTCTCCCTGAGCTTATTCACAAAAGCTTCATACATCTCTTTGCCCTTTTCAGGGGGAGCCGCATCGGTAAAACTTGGCCTCCTTCCTTTCCTGCAATCAGCATACAAGGTAAACTGAGAAACAACCAAAGCCTCTCCTCCCACATCGATCAAAGAGAGGTTCATTTTCCCTTCCTCATCAGAAAAAATCCTAAGGTTAACAACCTTATCTACTAAATAATCCAAGTCCTCCATCGTATCCCCCTGACCGACACCTAAAAGAACCACTACACCTTTTCCTATCTTACCTACCTCTCTCCCATCTATAAGGACAGCACCTTCCTTGACGCGTTGGACAAGAGTCCTCAATTTATGACTAACCCTCCCTTTGAATATTTATTACACTGTTAATTTCCCTTATTCTGCCAAACAAATTATACAAGAAGTTTAGATCCTTAACCCTTATTGTCATAGAGATCTCCGCCATACCGCTACGCCTTACCTTAACATTCATAGAGTCGATATTCAAACCAAAGGAAGCTATCTCTCTGGAAATATCAGCCACCAAACCAGGGCGATCGAACGCCTCGATCTTAATCCTTACAGGGAACGTCCCCTCAATAGCCCTTTGCCATCTAACAGCGATTAATCTATTGGGATCAAAACTCTTAAGGGATTTACAATCAACTCGATGAACGGTTATCCCCCGCCCCTTGGTCACATAACCTATGATGTCATCCCCTGGCACAGGATTACAGCACCTGGCCAAATTAACTTGAACACCATCAACACCGCCGACCTCTACCCCAACAGGTCCATGAGATTTGCGCTCAGGTTCCTTCTTCTCCTCAACTATCCTGAACCCCAAAAGCTTCTGAAGAATACTAGTTACAGAAATAGTCCCCTCCGCTATTCCCAAAAGTAAGTCTTCCTCGCTTAAAAAGCCAAACTCCTTCGCCACCGCATTAAGCTTGCCAGAAGCTAAAACCTTCTGATCATCTTCCCCTCTCTGTTTTATATCCCTTATTAAGATTTCACGTCCCTTTTTAACAAGGGACTCTCTCTCCCTTAACTCCTTTTTTCTAAACCATTGCTTTATTTTCGTTTTTGCCCTTGACGTTTTAACAAACTTAAGCCAGTCTCTGCTTGGCGTTCCATGAGAGGAGGTAAGAATTTTCACAATATCCCCGTGCTGTAGCTCATAGTCCAATGGAACTATTCTATTGTTCACTATAGCTCCCACACAGGTATTACCTACATCGGTATGAATAGCGTACGCAAAATCGACGGGCGTGGAGCCTTTCGGCAAGGCCAATATATCCCCTTTTGGCGTGAATACATAAACTTCGTCTATCTCAGAAAGCTCGGTTTCGATACTTTCGCTAAATTCGTCGATACTTATTACATCCTTTTGCCAATCCAATAAGCTCCTTAACCAAGAAATCTTCTCTTCCATACTATCTATTCTTCTTTTACCTTCCTTATATCTCCAATGGGCAGCAATTCCATACTCAGCCACCCTGTGCATGTTCCATGTTCTTATCTGAACCTCAAGGGGCTCTCCTCCTGGCCCCACCACTGTTGTATGAAGAGATTGGTACATATTGGACTTAGGCATTGCTATGTAATCATCAAAGTGACCGGGAATAGGCCTCCATAAGCTATGGACAACTCCCAAAACGGTGTAACACTCCGCTACCGTATTTACTATAACCCTTACGGCATGCAAATCCATAACCTCGTTAAGACTTAAATTCTTTCTCTTCATTTTTTGATATATACTATAAAAGTGCTTAGGTCTACCTTGAACGAAGGCATTTATACCCAACTTTTCAAGCTCAGCAAGAAGAATTCTTTTGACCTCTTCTATGTAAAGCTCCCTTTCCTTTCTCGTTTTCATAACATGATTTGAAATATTCTCATACATCTCTGGATTCAAAACCTTAAAGGAAAGGTCCTCAAGCTCCCACTTTATCCTATAAATTCCCAATCTATGAGCTAAGGGGGCATATATTTGAAGGGTTTCCATAGCTATTCTTTCCCTCTTTTCGGGAGGAAGATAATCTATGGTCCTCATGTTGTGAAGCCTATCAGCGGGCTTTATCAAAACAACCCTTATATCATGAGCCATAACAAGAAACATCTTTCTCAAATTTTCAACCTGGTAAGAGTGCTCATCCTTAAAAGGTATTTGGCTTAGCTTGGTAACGCCCTCCACGAGACGAGCTATCGTCTCACCAAACTCCCCTTGAAGCTCCTCTCTAGAGCATATAGTATCTTCCAGAAGGTCGTGAAGCAAAGATGCCGCTATCGTCTCCTCGTCTAAACCGAGTTCCGCAAGTATTTTAGCAACAGCAATAGGATGCACTATATAAGGCTCCCCTGAGAGCCTCTTTTGGTCATTATGATACTTTCTTGCGAAATCAAACGCCTTGTCTATCAAAGATAAGTCGACATTCTCCTCCCTTTTTCGGAGAATTTCCTTTAACTCCTCAAACTCCTTAGTTACCTTATCTAAATTAGAACTGGATAATGCTATAGACGTCGTATCCTCTAAGGGCTTCCCTTCCGTTGAGGTCTCTGAGTTCAATGAGGAATACAAAGCCTACCACCTCCCCACCAAGCTGTTCAACGAGCCTCTTCGTGGCAAGAACTGTGCCTCCTGTAGCTAATAGATCATCCACTATTAAAACCCTCTCCCCCTTAGATATAGCATCAACATGAACCTCTAAATGCTCCTCACCGTACTCGAGTGTACATCTTTCCGATATCTTCTCCGCCGGTAGCTTTCCCGCCTTTCTCACAGGAACAAAACCAGCTCCTAATATATAAGCTAAAGGAGCACCGAAAATAAAACCTCTTGCTTCAATAGCAGCAACCTTATCTATTGCCTTTCCTTTAAAAGGTTCAGCCATCCGCTCCAAAGCTTCTTTGAAAGCCTCGTCATCCTTTATAAGTGTAGTTATGTCCCTGAAAAGAATCCCCTTCTTAGGAAAGTCAGGTATAGATCTTATTTTCTCCTTGAGATCTATCAAGACAAACCACCTCCACCGTTGAATAAAGCTTCAACCCTGAAACAGGGCATTCCTGTCCAGCTATCAATTCCCCAGAAACCAACCAATACTACCTTTTCCCCACTCAAGCCCGAGAGGTCCTCCTTCGGAGAATATATATTAAAGACAACATCATTCTTAATTCCCCTAAAAACCTTATAACCATTGCTTCCGCTGACTTGTAAAATCACATCCTCTAATAAAAACAGCGGACGAGGGTTCCCCTTCCCCCACGGGGAAAGGCTGGAAATCTCCTTCGCCAAGGAATCAGTCAGGTCCTTACCTTCCAACCTTCCATCTATCCACTCCTCAGCAAAGGGAGAAAAAGGTTTGCTTTTAGAAAACTCCAAAAGTAAATCTCTAAAATCCTGAAGCCTTTCTTCCTTTAAAGAAAAGCCGCCAGCAAGCTCATGTCCACCAAAGGAATCCAGAACTCCTGAACAATAAGCTAATGCCTCATCTATTCTAAATCCTTCAACTCCACGAGCAGACCCCTTCACCTTCTTTCCACTCTTGCACATTAGAAATGCTGGCTTACCATATCTTTCAACAAGTCTTGAGGCTACTATACCCAAAACCCCCAAATGCCATCCACTCTTATACAGAAATATTATAGGTGATCCATCAACCTTATCTTGAGCTTCCATCAATATTTTCTCTTCGATCCCTTTTCGCTTAGAATTTAACTCATTAAGCTTTTTGGAAAGCTCTCTTACCCTGAAATATGATGAACTTAAAAGAAGGTTCACACTTAGGTCAGCTATGTCTATCCTTCCCGCTGCATTGAGCCTCGGCGCCATTATAAAGGAAACCAACCATTCATCTATTTTTCGGAACGGCCTTACCCCAGCTTCCCTAAGCAATTCCCTTATGCCAGGCCGAATTCCTCTCTCAAGAAGCTTAAAACCTTCCTTAACTAATATCCTGTTTTCTCCTACTAAAGGAACAACATCAGCTACCGTTCCTAAAGCTACAAGGTCAAGAAACTCAACTAAGGGCTTACCTGCAAATGCGGAAGCAAACTTCCATGCTACACCAACACCCGCAAGCTCTTTAAAAGGATATTTACACCCTTTGATTTTAGGATTTATGACAATCGCTCCCTCAGGCAATTTTTCTCCCGGAATATGATGATCAGTTATAATAAAATCTATCCCCATTTTAACAGCTTCAGAAACTACATCCCCATTGTTTATTCCACAATCTACAGTTACAACTAAAGAAAACCCCTTATCACGAGCATATTTTATTATCTCGTAATGAAGCCCATATCCCTCCTTCACCCTGTGAGGGATAAAGTAACTTATCCTATCACCAAAAGCCTTCCTTAAAACTAAAAGCAAAAGGGCCGTTCCAGTGACCCCGTCCACATCATAATCTCCATAAACTAATACCTTTTCCCCATTAGCTAAAGCCCGCTTGAGTCTTTCAACCCCCTCGCTAACCCCAGATAAAAGAAAAGGATCATAAAGCTTATCAAGCGTAGGATAAAGAAACAGCTCTACATCCTCCTCTTCCTCTATTCCCCTGTTTATAAGAAGGGAGGCCGTAATCGGAGAGATCCCAAACTTTGCACTTAGCAGTTTACTCTTTAAGGAATCAGCTTGCTTAAAAATCCAAGGCATGCCTCATTCACCTCAAAAAAATTATATCAGAGATTAATCGATGGTAATAGCTTCAGAAAGAGGTATGATGTAAAAAATATAAACTCCACAACGAAGCTCACCGTGGGAGCCAAGAACTCCCCTATAAAAGGAATCAAAGAGAAAAATCCTAAAGTAAAAGCAAAAGAAAAAAGCGGTATAGCGAAAAGGTTAGACAAGAAGGAAGCCAGGGGCAAATAACCAAAGCGAAGAAGAAGTATTGGAAAGGTTCCAAGCTGGGGAGCAAGATAAACCCAATAGTAAGGAAGCTTGGATTCTAAAGTCAGGGCAATAAAGAAGAAAGCTGCGAAAGATAACTGAAAGCCCGCATCCCACACCACAAAGGGATTCCAAACCGCAAGGATAAGACCACAAGCTCCAAGAAGATTTAGATAGCTCACTCGAAGCCCCAAAAGCTTACCGAAGGATAAAAAAATAAAAAGAAAATAAGCCCTTAAAGCCGAAGGTTGAAATCCTATATAGCCAAGATAGATAGAAAGACCAAAAAGCGAAAGCACTATAGCAAAACGAGGGGAAAAGGTTAAAAATCGCAAAACCAAAAATAAAATGCCTGCCAAAAGAGTTACATGAAAACCTGAAACAGCAAGAAGGTGCCCCAACCCAGAACGGTAAATAACACTCCTTAGATCGGCTGGTAAACCCCTTTTATCACCCGATATCGCACCATACAAAAAATAAGCCACATCTTCAGGATAAAGGTCTTTAAATCGCTTTAGCAATGGATCTTTCAATGCCCTTACAAGGGTGAAAGACTCTACCTTCAACATTTTATAAAAACCTCTACTCCAAAGGTAACTTCGTTTATGTCCAGGGGGAATTACATCTATGCTTCCTTTAATCTTATATATACCATCATTGAGATATCTGGAAAGATAAAACTTGCCTTGGTCACCGGTAGAAAGGGAACCATAGACCTCAAAGGTCCCTTCTATCTTCTGGGGGTAAATCTCGGGTGGCATGCGAAGCTGGGAATAAAACATACCCAAAAGGGTCAAAGCGAAAAGCAAAAATACTTGCCACCTTAAAGAGAGAAAAACAGACAATAACAGACAAATAAAAAGAGGAAATAAACTAACCCTATAAAAATAGCTTAAACCTATACCCAGGCTAATACATCCAAACGTTATAAGAAGAGGATAACCCCTCAAAAGGATATCATGTCCCTTATTTTCTCGAGCTTTTTCTCTCCTATTCCCTTAACCTTAAGCAAATCCGCCGCTGTCCTAAAGGGACCGTTTTTCTCTCTATATTCTATAATCCTTTCAGCTATGGTCTTCCCAACGCCTGGTAACTTCTCAAGCTCCTCCAATGAAGCCTTGTTAACATTAATCAATCTGGACTTCCCTTCCAAAGTCCTGCCTTTACCGCTTTCGCCTATTGAAGCTCCATTTGAGGGCTCCTTTATACTCGAGATGTAAATCTTTTCCCCGTCCTCAACCACACGCGCCAAGTTTACCGTTCTGGAATCTGCATCAGGAGAAAGCCCTCCCGCCATATCGACCACCTCAAAAAGCCTTGTCCCTTTCTTAACTTTATAAACACCCGGATTTTTAACGGCTCCGCAAAGTTGAACGTAAAGGAAGGAAGAAACGGGGGAAACTTGTCCCTTAACTTCCTTCTTATCCTCGTTTCCAGCTTTTACTATTATTCCACCAGGGGGAGGGCTAAATCTCTCATAAAGATGAAAGGCAAAACCTGCAACCAAAACTAAAAGGATTATCAAGAGTAAACCTTTCTTCTGGTTGTCAGAGAACAATCACTTTCCCCTCCAAATAGGCTTTCTCTTCTCCAGAAAAGCCCTTATACCCTCTTTAGCATCTTCAGTTTGAGTAAGAACGGTAAAAAGCTCACTTGCGTAATCCAAAGCCTGATGATAAGGAAGGTCTTCAGAGGCATAAATCCCCTTCTTCGCAAGCTCTATAGCAAAAGGATTCCTCTCGGACAACTCTAAGGCGAACCTCTCCGTCTCCCTCTCCAATTCTTCATCAGGAACTACCCTATTAACCAAGCCAAGTCTGTAAGCTTCGTGAGCATCAATCCATTCTCCCAAAAGGACCATTTCAAGCGCTCTCTTTCTTCCAAGGCATCTCGAAGCTATAACTCCTGGACCTATGCATGCCAATCCAACCCTAATTGCCGTTGTCCCTATCGTGGCAGTTTCCGAAGCTATAGCGAAATCGCTGGCCATCATTAAACCCGCCCCGTTAGCAAGAACGTAACCCCTGACAGAGGCCACCACGGGTTTTCTCATATCAGCTATCGTGTGACTATGAAGCTCCATAAGTTTAACGAACTCCCTTAATTCCTTACCCTCCCTTTTCAAAAACTCATTGAGGTCTATACCAGCTGAGAAATTTTCTCCTTCCGACCTGATCACGATAACACGAACTTCAGGATCCTCTTCAAAATCAAGTAAGGCCTGATTAAGCTGAGTAGCTAAGGGAATATTAAAGGTGTTCATTCTTTCTGGCCTATTTAAAGAAATAAAAGCTATCGGTGGTTTCCTTTCTCTCAATATCTCCATCTTCAACCACCCTTTTAAATTTTATCACACTAACTTTTTTATGTCTTCAAACTCCAGTTTTACCTTTCTAATATCCTTAAAAGAGCTTATCTTAACTGTAAGTTTAGGATCTGCACTGACAATCTTACTTTCCCTATCCATTTCCACCTTCGTAAGAGGAACAATTCTAATACCTATAGTAGAGGTCCATCTGAAAATGGACTCTATAACCTCCTCCAAGCTTCCTTTCGAGGCTATGGCTCCAAGTTTATAAGCAGGTCTTCCCTTTTTCATATAAATAGGGGTAAAATAAACATCTACAGCACCGCTTTCCATAACTTTTTCAAGAGCTAAAGCCATTTCTTCCCCAGTCATATCATCTATATTGGCAAAAATCTCAAACCAATCCTCACATGGTCTCTCATCTTCTCCTAAAATGGCCCTCAAAACGTTAGGAATAGGTAGCTTTTTTGTTCCAGCTCCATAACCTATGCTCTTTATCCTCATATACGGCATAGAAGTGAAACCTTCGGAAACGATAGCGGCAATTCCAATCCCTGTAGGAGTAACAAGCTCGCTCTCAATATCAAGGCTACCCAAGGAAATACCCTTCATCCTCGCTATCTCAAGAACTGCGGGAGCAGGAACTGGGATTAAACCGTGCATGGAATTGGTAAAACCTCTACCGTCAAAGAGGGGAGAAAATAAGACCTTTTTGGGCTTTAAATAGCTCATGCAAAGAGAAAAGCTAACCACATCAACTATGGAATCGTCGGCACCAACTTCATGAAAAGCCACATCCTCAACTTTAACTTTATGCACCTTGGCTTCAGCTTGAGCTATAACCTCAAAAATTCTTAGAGACAGATCTTTTACTTCCCCACTAAGAGAACTTTCCTCTATCAGTCTTACTATATCCTTATAAGTCCTATGGTGGTGGTGGTGGTGATGGTGAGCTTTCTCTTTACTTTTAACAATAAATCTTTTCGCTCTTATCCCATTTACAAAATTCTCTTCCAGTTTAATTTCCACCTCTAACTTCAAAGAGCCTATCTCAGAAAGTAAATATTCAAAATCAACTCCTGCATCTATTAAAGAAGCAACAAGCATATCTCCTGCAACTCCAGACTTCGCATCGAAATATAAGATCATACAGAAATCTCCTCCCCGTCAAAGGTTACCATTTACAAGAGAGTTAATCATATGAGCAAAAACCGCAGCTCCAAAGCCATTATCTATATTAACCACGGCAACACCGCTTGAACAAGAGTTAAGCATCGTTAAAAGAGCAGAAACTCCCCTAAAGTTAGCCCCATATCCTACAGAAGTAGGAACAGCAATAACAGGTTTAGAAACAAGGCCAGCCACAACCGATGGAAGAGCTCCCTCCATTCCTGCAACCACTACTATTGCACTGGAAGACTGAAGATCATCGATATAAGGAAAGAGGCGGTGAACCCCCGCAACTCCAACATCGTATATCCTTTTAACGTTGTTCCCTAATATTTCTAAAACCACAGCTGCCTCCTCAGCAACGCTAAAATCAGCAGTTCCAGCCGAAACAACAGAAACATGACCTTTTATGTTTTTTATCCCCTCTCTTCTTCTAAGGCATATCAGCCGCGCATCTTCGTAATATAGAATTTCGTCTCCTATCTTTTCCTTCAGATACTCATATAAATCTTTACTTGCCCTTGTGCCAATTATATTTACCGCATCACTTTGGAGCATATGCTCAAATATCTTTAAAACCTGTTCCTTCGTCTTACCTTCACAGAAAATAACTTCGGACATTCCCCTTCTAAGCTTTCTGTGATGGTCAATCTTCGCGAAATCCAAATCCTCAAAGGGAAGCTTCCTTAAGATATTCACTCCTTCATCAACAGACAGATCCCCTCTTTTAACCCTTTCTAAGAGCTCCCTGACATCCAACTATTGAACCACCCTCCTTACATAGTATCTATGATTGTGTAACGACCATAAGGGATGAAAGCCACCTTAGCATCAGCTCCATGCTTATCTAAAGCAGCACGATAGGCCTCTTCTATGGTTTTAAACACGCTAAAGCCCACTTGCCTCGCCATATCGAAATTCTCCTCTCGAGTAATTAAGTAGATATCGGCATGGAGCATAGCTGTATAGATTTTATACCATATACAACCAGCCCACAACTCGCGCGTCCTATCGTAGAAGGCTTTTAAAACCTTTTCATGATTTTCATCCGTGGGGGGCAGAAAATCAGCCATCAAATCCATTAAAGCAAACCCTGGCCAAGAACCATAACCAGGACAAGGAGTAGCGAAAATGATGGTTCCACCCTTTTTAACCACCGGCAAAGCATTAACTACCGCCCACCCTGTATGAAAGAATAGATGATCCGTAGGGGCTGAGGAACCCACTATCGCGATATCAGCCTTCT
>LDZR01000644.1_pt1 | contig 19813 bp, 18 predicted proteins | sample 615371 | NCBI WGS metagenome assembly LDZR01 (sample SAMN03408294, study PRJNA278302) | terrestrial metagenome | isolation source: oil reservoir sample K2 | place: USA: Alaska, North Slope, Kuparuk formation | collected 2013
ATTCGAAAAAAGCAAATTCACGATGGAAGATAAAGAGCTTTTCCGGATATTTGTAACATATGTAGATGCCATAGAGCACGTAGTAAAGTGCTATGAAGCCATCAAAAACACCAAGAAAAACTTTGATTTTGAGGTTTCAATCGATGAAACATCTATTCCCACTTCTCCATTAGCACATATTTTCATAGTACATGAACTCAGAAGAAGGGGGGTAGATTTTCAAACCCTTGCTTTGAGATTCGTAGGGCAGTGGCAGAAAGCAATTGATTACATTGGAGATTTGTCGGTTCTCGAATCGGAGCTTTCCATGCACTGTGAGATTGTAAAGTCACTTTCGGGGTACCGGTTATCACTACACTCTGGAAGTGATAAATTCAGTGTTTATAGAATTTTTACACATTACTGCGACGGAAAATTGCATGTGAAAACTGCTGGAACGAGTTATCTGGAAGCCATCAGGACTGTCGCGGAAGCTTCACCATCTTTGTATAGAAATATACACAAATACGCACTCACTTGCTTTGAAAAAGATAACACTTCTTACCATGTAACAGCCGATATCAACAAAATACCTGATGTTGACAATGTTGAAGATAGCAAAGTTGTTAATCTGCTGGACATACCAGAAGTACGGCAATTGATACATATAACGTATGGCTCAGTTCTGACAGAAAAAATAAATGGAAAATATCTGTTCAGAGATGAAATCTACAGAATTCTTCATGAAAATGAATTTCTGCACTACAAACGCATAAGAGATCATCTGGGGAAACATCTTGAATTATTGAAAAATTAGGGAGGTGTGGTGAATGAAAAATGCTTTCAAGATCTTTAGTCTTGAGGAAAAAGTAGTTGTAATAACTGGAGGAGCAGGAATACTTGGTTCGGCAATAGGAACAGGGCTGGCAAATTTTGGCGCCAAGATTGCTCTTTGTGATATCAAAAACGCAGAAACCAGGGCTGAAGAAATTTCAAAAAATGGTGCAATTGTAAAAGGTTATTACATGGACGCACTTGATGTCGAAAGTATCAGAAAAACATCAGAAATAATTTTGAACGACTTTGGAAAAGTAGACGTGCTCATCAATGCGGCTGGAGGCAATATGCCACAGGCAACCACATCAGCCGAGATGAGCTTCTTCGATCTTCCTATGGATGCTTTGCAAAAAGTGGTCTCATTAAATCTTTTCGGTGGGGCTATTCTTCCATCCCAGATATTTGGAAGATTCATGGCCAAGAACCAGGAGGGTGGCTCAATAATAAATATCTCTTCGATGGCAGCATTCAGACCCCTTACACGAACGGTAGGATATTCTGCGGCAAAGGCTGCTGTGAGTAATTTCACCCAGTGGCTTGCTGTTCATTTTGCAATGGAATACAACAAGAAACTAAGGGTGAACGCCATCGCACCTGGATTTTTCCTTACCGAGCAAAACAGATATTTATTGCTTGACGAAAGAGGAAACCTCACGCAACGTGGCAAGGCAATAATTGATCACACGCCGATGGGGAGATTTGGCGATCCAGAGGATTTGATAGGTGTCTGCGTGTGGCTTGCATCAGATGCCTCAAAATTCGTGACAGGGGCAATCATACCAGTTGATGGCGGATTCAATGCCTATTCTGGGGTGTGAGGAAATGAAGATGGTAGAAAACCTTCTGGGAGAATTGAGTCTGGAAAAAATAGCCAATCTGGTTGAAAATACGCTATATGAGATGAAATTAAATAAGGTTTTACTCATACATCCAGATTACACACGTCAGGATTTTTCAGATAAACTGGTTCCACTTATATATAAACAACTTAAAACCATGGGAATGAAGGAATTCCATACATTGAACGCGAGCGGCACTCATCGCGCAATGAGTGAAATTGAGATTAGAGAGAAGCTCGGCTTATTTGAAGAAGAATTCACTTTTTTCAATCACGAATATGCAAATCCGGATGCATTGGTCAATGTGGGTTTTTTGAGCAGAGAATTTGTGAGTGAAAAAACTCTTGGTGATCTGAAACAACCATTACCAGTCACTCTGAACAAATTATTTTTTGAAAAATATGATCTGATAATCGTTTTGAGTGGAACCTCACCACATGAATCAACTGGATTTTCAGGGGGACTGAAATCAATAATACCAGGCATTGCGGGACCAGATGTTGTTGGTTTGTTTCACTGGGCAGCTGTATTGATCGGCATTCCAAGGATTATAGGTTCGTTGAACAATCCTGCCAGAGATGTTATTAACGAGGCCTGCAGGGTGGCTTTCGAAAAAATTCGTTCCCCAATAATTTTCTTCAATATGGTTTATGAGGAAACTGATCACGGGATTGTTCCAAAAGGCCTGTACACAGGATCTGGGTATGAAGGTGCTTTAAATGCCTATGAAATGGCCGTAAGGGCAAGCGAAAAGATACATATCATATATCTGGACAAACCTGTGAAAAAAGCCGTTCAGGTCATTGGAAAAAATTATGATGAAATCTGGACGGCAGGCAAGGGAAGTTATAAGTTGCAAAGGCCAGGCGTGATAGTCCCCGGTGGAGAAATCATAATTTATGCACCGCATATTCGCATCTTTCATTCTAACAAACAAATGGATAAGGCCATACGCGCTGTTGGATATCACTGCAAAGATTACGTAAAAGAATTTCTGAAAACTCATCCAGAATTTGATTTGAATGTAGCATCCCATGTAATAAATGTTAGAGGAGATGGCAAATTTGATCCAGCAACGAGAAAAGAGGAATTTGCCTTTAATGTGGTATTAGCCACCGCTATACCAAAAGAAGAATGCGAAGCTGTTGGATTGTCATATCTGGATCCAAAATCAATCAAAAAAGAAGATTTTCAATCACCAGATTGCCTCTGGATCGAGCATGGTGGAAAATTTCTATATGACTTGAAAAAGGAGGCTTGAGATATCAGAAATGCACTTATTGTGCAATATAGAGGGCCAATTTCAATGATAAATAACAGCTGAGCTGTTGAAATACTTCTCATAAAGTTTACGAAGTGAAAATGGAATTCTACAATTTGGGGGAGATAGAATCTTATTACAGGTAGCCGAGCAGTGGAGTCTCTTCTCGGAGCATCGTGGTTGTAATAAATCCAGTTTTATTGTTTGCACCTTGTAAGAGAGAAAAGATGTTCAAAGAATTGTGAAAACAGAAAATATGAAATACCTGACCTTAACTTAGTTGAAGATTTCATAAAATATGCCAAGAAGAAAAATATACAATCGCTTGAGAAATACATAAATGAGGAAAAAGCCAACTCACCTTGGCTTTTACAAATTTTGGGTCAGCTCTTCAAATACAGAAAGTATCAACCACCAACGGAGAAATTATACAGAAAATTCAATCCGTCTGGCAAATTATTTGTTCTGCAAATCTCTGTTTTGGACCAAGCAATTTTTGTATTTTCTATCTGAATAGACAATGTTCAAAGATATTTTAGAGAACTTTCGCAAGATATGAACCTTTGAAAATAAACTCCTTCTTGCATGGTTTTGATTTTATGATACAATATTTTTCGGTGCGGCCCCATAGGATAATGGCTAGTCCATCGGATTCTCAGTCCGAAGGTCGGGGTTCGATTCCCCGTGGGGCTGCCAGAAATAATTACAGAAAAGATTCCTAACATCCTTATTGCACTGAAGCATCAAATAAAAGACCTTCATTTGAGTTTTTTGAAGTTGCTGTGGCTTTTTCCAATTTGGGTCAACTAATATGCGAGCGGCTTTGTTTATGGCAAATAAGATAGACGATCGCAGTGGACAAATTTTATTTTTTGTGAACTGCCCCAACTTAATATAAGCGGAAATTTCGCGGTCAAGGTAACTTATTTCTCACGCTCAAAGGGTTGTTCTTTCTACAAATTTACCATTTACATGCTAATTTTGGTAAATTCTTTACCCATTCACAGAAGCGGGCGATTTCTGTTGGTAATCATGTTGAATGATCACGAATTTTTTCTGGAAAGGATAACACTTATAAGCAATCCGGAACCAATGCCTATCAAAATGCTGGCAACAAATCACATAACAGATCTCTGCAAAAAGATGAAACCAACACCCACTCCAATCAATGTCATAGCACCCACCGCCCAGTGTTCTCGATCCTTAGGTTTATCCTGCTTGTCCATCTTCATCACCACCTTTGTATAGAATCAAATAAATTTTGCAACATTATCGAGTTTTTCGCGTTCTCGAGAGGAAAATTCAATCGCCTGATGTTTTTCAGACAGGCTGGAGATATTTCCTGATGGATAACCAATTGCTAATATGGTTATAACTGTGTATTCTTCAGGAATTGAGAGTACCTGTTTTACTAAAACCGGATCAAAACCAGCTACAGGATGCGCTATCAACCCCATCTGAGTAGCCTGAATTTGCAAAAGAGCAACGGCCTGACCAAGATCAAAGAGAAAATAATCTCTTCCATCAGATAGTTCACAATCCAGATCTTTTTTTGAATAAGCAACAATTAGCGCCGGTGCATTTTTCATCCAATAATTACCGCCTGACAGTGCTTTATGAATTTTCTCGAGAAAATCTCTGGATTCAATTACAATAAATCTCCATGGCTGCTTGTTGGCACATGATGGAGCAAGGTGTGCCGCTGATATGATTGTTTTTAATGCATCCCTCGAGACTTTTTCCTGACTGAATGATCTTTTAGCTCTTCTCAATTGAATCAATGGATTCAAAGTATTATCGTCGGTAATGATTTGCTCAAATTCTTCTTTGAGTGAATCTAAGCAAATTTCATCAAAAATCTTTCTAACCCTGCCCCATCTGTCTAATATAATGGTTGCCGGTGAGATTTTTTTATCTTTCAAATTATCCACTGATCGCATTAAAGAACCATTTTCATCACACAGAAGTTCTATTCTCAGCTTGCAGGTGGTTTTAATTTGCTTCAGTTTTTCAGCCGGGCATGATAAAACAACGGCAACTCGAGCGTTTTTCAACTCGAACCATTCCACGAAATTTGATAGTTCCGCTGCGTAATGTATGAAATTTGGTAAATCCAATTCTCGAAAAAGGCTCAAAATTGTATATTTACCTATAAAATCTTTCTCCGAAATCAGCTTTTCATCTTCTGTTTTAAGAGTAAAATTAGCGAAAAACACACCTTCACCCCCTGGTTGAATTGTATCAGATCAGAGTTAACTTACATCAAAAGAATCAAAATTATCAATTTTCAAAATTAAAAGTAACAGTACAGTTAAATAACACAGAAACGTAGTTATGGTGAAAGAAACTCTTTTGATTTTAGCCAATTACCAGCTTTCTATCAGCATTTTTGCTCTACCACTCGTTTTTAAAAAACGTATATTATATATTGGAAGAAGTTACCCGGGTAATGTGCATGCACATCAGCATAAACCTATCTTTTGGAAAATATGCCATGTTGATCCCAAACTTGAAAAACTAAGCATCTGGCTGTATAATAATAACAGCTGGGGCCGTAGCTCAGTTTGGGAGAGCGCTACCATGGCACGGTAGAGGTCGTGGGTTCAAGTCCCATCGGCTCCACCAGAGGCGTGTGTCCTTTTTGGAGAGATACCACATGAAAAAATTTTTGTTATTAATAATTCTGATGATCTTTATATCAGCGTCAGCTCTTTCAGAAACAATAGTAACGTCAATAAAGCCTTTGGCGCTTGTGCTCGAAAGCATTTGTGGATCGCAATTTGAAATAAGAGTATTGATGGAAAATACAAACCCTCATCTCTACCAGTTAAAAGTCAGCGATGTCAAATCACTTTATGATGCCGATTTAATAGTACTATCTGGTATTGAAGAATGGATTGATAAAGCAAAAGAACTATTCCCGGAAAAAGTTATGGTTTTCTCTGACGGCATTTTTGAACAAGCGTCAAAGCAAGATCAGCATTTGTGGCTTGATCCAGTGTATACTGTTTTGTTTGCACATCAATTATATAAAGAGATCTCCTCAACATATCCAGAGTTTTCACAAATTCTCAGGGAAAACTGGAAAAATTTTGCCGATGAAGTATTCGCTAATTTGAGCCTGTGGTATGAAAAACTCTCTCCTTTAAGAAAAAAGACGCTTCTTGAACTTCATCCAGCCCTGATACATTTTGCAAAAAGGTTTGATCTGGGCGATATCGTTTTTCTTGAAAGCGGCCATGAAGAAGGTTTGACTACGAAAAAAATAAATGAGGTAAGCAAACTTATTAAAGAAAAACAAATTCGTTACTTAATAACCGAAAGTAATATCGAAAGTTCTACAGTTATAAATCTTGCACAACAATTAAAATTGCCGGTTGTTGAAATAGATGTGCTGGCATCAAATTCCAGAACATATGTAGAGTTCATCAATTCACTGGTCAATGCATTGATTGCCGCTGAAAATACTCACCGCTGAGGATACTCATCACAAGGACATCATAATATTTACCTTTCATATATCTTGCCTGCCTCAATTTTCCTTCGCGAATAAAACCGCATTTTTCATAAACATGAATTGCTCTGTTATTGTATTCATAAACGCGCAACGAGACTCTATGCAAATTGAGATATTCAAAAGCATATTTCAACATGAGTATTGTTGCCTCTGTTCCAAAACCTCTGTTCCAGTAGTTTTTATCGGTTATAGCTATTCCGAATTCTGCGTTTCTGTTCACCCAGTCAATGCCATGTAATCCTGTTGTTCCTACAAGCTTCTTTCCTTCAAATGGAACAATCCCCATAACGATATCACGTTGATTTGCGTAAAGATTTTTTACCCATTCTTCTTCTCTAAGTCTGTTGATCGGAAAACTTGACAAAAGATTAGCCCTGACCTCTTCGTCATTAATATTCAGCAACTGTTCAAGATCAGAAAGTTCAACAGGTCTTAGTTCAATCTTTTCACCTTTGATTATCAGAGTCTATACCCCCTTTTATCTGGTTCTGGCTAAGTCCATACGCTTCTTTTTCAACATTACCGATTGGCTCTACATGGACCATCACATCAGCTATTCTGTCATTTTGTTTGATTATAGCATGTTTTACTCTTGTTGCTATTTCGTGGCCTTCCTGGACAGAAATTTTCCCGTCAACTTCAATATCCATATCAACAAAATATTTATAACCAGCCTGCCTTACACGAACTTTATGAGGATTAAAAGCTCCTCGAACTGTTTCGATAGCCTTGAATATTTGATTGTATATATCAAGATTTGCCATTCCATCCATTAATTCATAACTTGTTTCCCTGAATATCTCGAATGCGGTTTTAATTACCATTGCAGAAATCATCAACGCAACAACTCCATCAACCCAGAGAAGTCCATATTTGCTAAGAATAATACTCACAAATACTGTAGAAGATATGAGTATGTCATTTCTCATATTAAGAGCATCAGCAATGAAGACGGAACTCTTTATTTTTTTGCCAACTCTATATTTATAGATAAAAAGCCACGTCTTGGCAGCTATCGATATCAATGAAACAACTATTGGCAAAACACCTATAATAACAGTATATTGACCCAAGTAAATCTTTCTGAGCGAAGAAACCATCAAACTTGCCCCGGCATAAAAAATTACAAAGGACACTATCTTTGCGGCAATTGCCTCTATCTTTTCATGGCCGTAAGGGTGTGTTTCATCAGGTGGACGGCTTGATATTCTGCTCGAAATCAGGGTTATTAGCGATGTAAAAATATCTGTTGCCGTGTCGATACCATCTGCAAGCACAGCAGCACTATTAAAAAACCATCCAACAAATATTTTAAGTGCTGCTAAAAAGGCATTGGCAAAAACCCCTATCCATCCTGCTCTTAATGAAATATCGTTTCTTTCCATAATTTCATCACCCGCTGAATAAAGCGCGGCATGCATGCCGCGCTTGTTGTTTTAGCCAACATTATTTAGATGTGGATGCTATAAAAAGCATTCAAGCCTTTGTACTGAGATGCTTCGGCAAGTTCTTCCTCAATTCTCAGCAATCTGTTGTATTTGGCAATTCTCTCACTTCTTGAGAGTGAACCTGTTTTGATCATTCCACAATTTGTAGCAACCGCCAAATCTGCTATAAATGTGTCTTCCGTCTCTCCAGATCTGTGTGATACCACACATGTCATACCATGCTGTTTGGCGTATTCAATTGTATCGAGTGTTTCGGTTACAGTCCCTATCTGATTCAATTTGATTAATATGGAATTGGTTGCTTTCATCTGAACTCCCTTTTGCAACCTTTTTACATTCGTGACATACAGATCGTCTCCTACTATTTGGACCCTTTTCCCTATTTTTTCAGTGAGTTTTACAAAACCTTCCCAGTCTTCCTCATCAAGAGGGTCTTCCAGGCTTATTACAGGGTATTTATTCACCAGGTTTGTGTAATAATCGACCAGTTCTTCTGTGGTTTTCTTAGTTCCGTCGATTTCGTATTTTCCTGTCTCAGCATCATAGAAAGAAGAAGCAGCGCTATCAAGTGCAATGAATACATCTTTACCGGGCTCATAACCAGCACTCTTAATGGCTTCAATCAGAACTCTAATAGCTTCTTCATTGGAAGAAAGGTTTGGTGCAAAACCGCCTTCGTCTCCAACAGAAGTTACATGCCCGGAACCATGTAATATTTTCTTCAAAGTATGAAAAACCTCTGCTCCGCATCTGAGTGCTTCACTGAATGAAGGTGCTCCAGCTGGAACGATCATAAATTCCTGGATATCAAGATTGTTGTCAGCGTGTTTGCCACCGTTAATTACATTCATAAACGGTACTGGCAAAACTTTTGCATTTGGCCCGCCCAGATACTGATACATCGGAAGATAAAGGCTTTGGGCAGCAGCTCTGGCAACTGCCATAGAGACACCTAATATGGCATTTGCACCAAGTTTCGATTTGTTATCAGTCCCATCAAGCTCAAGCATAGTCTGGTCAATTAAAACCTGTTCAAAAACATTGATTCCAATGATTTTTGGCGCGATAATCTCGTTTACATTTTTGACAGCTTTCAGGACACCCTTGCCAAGATACCTTTTCTCTTTGTCTCTAAGTTCAAGAGCTTCAAATTTTCCTGTTGATGCACCCGACGGAACTATAGCCGACGCCTGTGTCCCATCCTCAAGAAATACTTCAACCTCAACAGTTGGATTGCCGCGTGAATCAAGAACTTCTCTTGCTTTAACATCAACAATCTCGTTGTACATTCCTACACCTCCTTCAATCGGGCATGATAATACTACCAACATCTTCTCCGCGAACAGCCCTGAGCAACGAACCATCTTCGAAAAAGTTCAAAATAACTATCGGCAATTTGTACCTTCCACATATTGAAAAAGCCTCCATATCCATCACTTTGAGACCACGCGATATTGCATCATAGTAAGAAATTTTATCAAGCTTTCGGGCAGATTTGTTTTTCTTTGGATCACTATCATAAATACCATCAACCTTAGTTGCTTTTATCAGGAGATTTGCTCCCATTTCAACAGCTCTAAGGGCAGCAGCAGTATCTGTTGTGAAAAACGGATTACTCGTTCCTCCAGCAAATATAACTACATAACCTGCATCAAAGTAAAGATTTATATCATCATAATGAATAGGTCTAATCGATGGTAAAGATGTCACCTGAGAAACCACAACACATTTTATACCAACTTTTTGAAGAGAACCTTTCAAATACAGAGCATTTATAACTGTTCCCAACATTCCAATTTGATCAGCAAGCGAATGCGGAATTTCGGAAAGTTCTTCTCCTCTAAATATATTTCCTGCCCCTATTACTATTCCAACATTAACTCCGTAATCAACAATCTGTGCAATCTGCTGGACAAGATAATTTATGTTACTTTGATCAAAACCCCTCGAACCTTCCCCACACATGACTTCCCCACTCAATTTAACCAGGACCCTTTGATACAAATTAATCCCTCCCAGAACATTTTACCAAAGCCTTAACATGGTGTAGGGGAAATTTTGTTACATAAAGATGACCTTGACAAATTTTTACTCTAAATATAAAATATATTTAGTTCTGTTTGAAAAAAATGAAAGGAGATGTTTCAATGGCACGCGTTATATCAAAATGTCCCATCTGCGGTTCAAATTTGATCGTCACCGAGCTGAACTGTACGTCATGCGGTACAACTATAAAAGGTAGATTCGAATTGGAAGAATTTTTCAGACTTACGCCGGATCAGCTTAATTTTCTGAGAATATTTATCAAAGCCAGAGGTAATTTGAGCGATCTTCAAAAAGAACTCGGGATATCTTATCCAACAGCGAAATCAAGGCTTGAGGGAATTGTTAAGACACTTGGGTATGAAGCAGAAGAAGTTGCAGAAGAGAAACAGGTAGATGAATTGCTTGATAAGCTTGAAAAAGGAGAAATCTCTGCTCAGGAAGCTCTTGAGAAAATCAGGAGGTTGAGAGAGTGAAAATAATACTTGCCATTATTGGCGCTTTGATGCTGATATACATAGGCTCGAAGTTACTTCAAATGAGGGTAAAGTCTATTGCGATCGTGTATTCATTCTTTGTCGGACTTTATGCGCTATTTCTGGTTGTAGGAAATATCGTGCCAATAATAATTTATTTGATAGGTGAAGCTGTTGTCATATGGGTCATAGTCATTTTCATGGGAATTTAGGAGGAGAGAATATGGAAAAACAAAAAGTAGATTTTTCAAGCGTGAAAAAATTAATTGTAAAAGTTGTGAGCAGCAACGTTACAATAATGGGATCCGATCCTTTAGAAACATATATATCTTATACAGGACGCCAGCCTGACCTGGAACTTAAAGATGATGTCCTGACAATCACTCTTAAAGAAAACAATCTTTTCAATGTATTCGATTTTGGATTCAAAAGCTCAAATGGAGAAATAATAATTGCTGCCCCGTATGAACTGATGGAATTATCGCTTAATGGCGTTTCATCGGATGTCGAAGTAAAAACAATAAAAGTGAACAACTTATCTTTGAGAACAGTTTCAGGTGATCTATCAATTGATGATGTCTACAGCAAACAATGCCAGATTAAAACAGTTTCTGGTGACGTCACAATTAGTTCATCCAGACTTGAAAAAGCGGTTTTCACCAGCGTAAGTGGGGATCTATTAGTTAAAGGATTGAACTGTGATAATTACGAATGGATTTTGAGCACTGCGAGTGGCGATCTTACTGTCGAGACCGCAGGCATCCCGGATTTGAGACTATCTATGAGGACAGCGAGTGGTGATCTAACAACCAATATTGGTTACACGCGGGAGGGAAGAGATTATATCTTTGGAGATGGGAAAATGAAAATTACTGTGAGCAGTGCCTCTGGTGATGTATGTATAAAATCTACCAATCGTGCTGAGAGGACTGAAAATATAGAGAAAAAGATATTAAAACTCGTCGCATCAGGAAAACTCAGCTACGAACAAGCAAAGCAAATTCTCGATGAACTAATATAACCTGTGATATTATTGGAGCACCCGGGAGGTGTGCTCCAATGAAGAGAGCTGTAATTACTGGTATTATTTTCGCGGTGGTTTTATCTGTTTTTCTCATGATGGCCAATTATAGCGGTGCTATCTTTGAACTTCCTGAAAGAACCTATTCAATTGAAGTCCATGAAAATGGTTATGCAGATATTACAGAAACTGTGACTTATAAAATGAAAAAACCCTTCAGATATGTAACCTATGCGATTGATTTACCAGCTCCCATGAAAATTAGAAATTTCAAAATTGATATCCTTCAAGGACCTCCAGTGCTTGGTGGAATTTCTTATGACAAAAAAACCGAAAACAGCATCAGCACAAAAATATTGTTCAGCAGATCTATGGAAGATTACATACCAGTAACAGACAATCGGATTATTAAAGTCGCTTTTAAGTACACCGTTGAAAACATTCTCATAGAGGGATCTGATTTCACTCAGCTTTTTATAAAATATGTTGGTCATGGCACAGTTGTAAGAACAAAAGTTCTCAATGTGCAGGTTTCGTTTCCTCTCAATTTTGGTGAACCATTGATTTACCATCATCCATGGGGCCTTCAATTCAAAAGCAAAGAGATAGCAAGTAACCTCTATAAATTTGAATTTAGGAATATACCGAAAGACTGTTTTGTCGAGGGGCGTTTTGTTTTTCCTGGTTTAAGTCAAACAGGTACGGATTATTTCATGAAAAATTTGACATTGAAAGACGTAAAAGACCTTGAAGCTCTCTATTCAAGGCGTGTTTTTCTTTATGTTTCTGGATCAATTACCTATGTTCTGCTCGTATTGCTGATTCCAATATTCATATACAGAAAACTCGGCAGGGAAAATCCGGTTGCTTACGATGCAGAGTATGAAAGAGAGTTGCCATACAAGGACTTGCCAGAGCTGGTGAACAGTGTGGTTAAAACAATCTGTTCACTTCCCGGCGATGATGCAATTGCCGCTGCTGTGCTTGATTCTGTGAAAAAAGGGGACATTCAGTTTGTGGAAGATGGAAATCATCAAATCACTGGTCTCAGAATTCTCAACCCGAACTCAAACAGGAAAACACTTTTTGACGCTTTCAGAATATTTGAAACAGATGGAGTTATCGATTTTAAAAATGTCAAAAAAGGTCTTAAGAATCAGAGAAAAGCCCAGGATTTTCTGAAAAAAATTAACCAGTGGCGAGCTGAAATCAAAAAGAATGTTGATGAAAGAAAATATCTCGATTCAAAAGGAAATGTCATTGCCAAAACTTTTGCGACTATTTTTGGAGTAATTATTCCACTGTTGAGCATTGTTTTTCTCAACAGATACTATGAACCTGGTTTTGAAATTGTCAACAGCTATGTATCATTGTTGATGATATTGACATCTGGTATAGGACTGGTAATAATTGCCATGCGAAAAGACGTTTTTTCCAGGTGGAGTTCAGAAGGGCTGATATATTATCTGAGGTGGAAAAACTTTGAAAAATTTCTCAGGGATTTCTCCCTGCTTTCAACTTATCCTCCTCAATCATTAGCAATATGGGATGATTATATTATTTACGCCACGACTCTTGGAATAGCCAGAGAAGTGATTGACAATTTGAAAAAACTCTACCCAGAACCACCAGCAACTCCTGTAGCAAGAACTGCTTACATAAACCCGGTTATTATTCACGAGATTTCTTCTTTTCGTACCATAGCTGCATCAACTGTAAGTTCCAGTTCTCGAGGATCAGGTGGTTCCCATGGTTCTGGAATAGGTGGAGGCGCTGGCGGTAGTCGAGTAGGCGCCGGCTAAGATTAGAAAAAGATTAGAAACTCTAAAGCAAAATGATCACATATGATTCAATTAATTTTGAGACAGATTTATGAATGGAGGGTTGTGTTGTGAGAAAATTCTTGATAGTATCGGTTGTGTGTTTATCCATTCTCGCTTTTTCACAGATTACAGACGTTCTGGAACTTGCAAAGCAGAATACCCCGTCTTATCTGAATGCGACTCTCGAGCTTGAGCAAGCAAAGAGCGACTATGAAAAAGCAACCATTGAAGCAAAAAACAAACTCGACCAGCTTGAAGCTGAACTAAGCTGGTTACAATCTAAGCAGAGCTACAACACGGCAATAAAAGATTTTCTGAGTGAATTTTTTGATGCATACTTCGGTGTGTTTGAAAATCAACTTGCCCTGCAGGTTGCGCAGGATAATCTGAGGATCGCCGAAATTGATTTTGATCAACAACAAAGCCTTTACAAAACAGGTGTTGCTACACTTCAAGAATTGCAGGAGGCAAGCGCAACAAAACTTGAAGCAACTGCGGAATTGGAAGAGGCAAAACTTTCGTTAGAACAAACAAAGCGTGACCTTCAAAATATGCTTGGAAAAGAGATTGAATTTAAAGATCTCCCAGATATTGTACTGAATATAACATTGCCATCGCTCGATGAGTTGATGGAAAAATCTCTTTCCATTAAAATCGCAGATCTTAATGTTCAAATAGCTCAGATAAATTACGATGGGCTGGTCAATCCTTCTCAATACACAAAAAGTAAGTACGAAAGAACTTTAAAAAGCAGTCAGAATACTTTAAAAGACACACAAAATGACACGAAGAAATCTTACGAAACCGCACTGCAAAATATTGAAACTATCAGAAAGAATATCTTAGCGCAGAAAGAAAGACTTGAGGCGAGCAGACTTGAATATGAAAGCACAAAGAGTAATTACAATGCGGGCGTCTCTTCAGAAAAAGATCTTCTAAACGCAGAAATTTCGTATTTCAACGCCCAGAAAACCTTTATAACTTACGTAAAATCTCTCTTAGAGAACATATGCTCGATCTTCATAGATGCAGAACTTGACTATGTGCAAGCATTATCCCAGATTTTGGGAGGATGATAAACGATGAAAAAACTCGTTCTTGCGCTTTTGTTTGTTCCATTGTTCACATTTGCCAGTTTTACCGATCTTGTAGAGCAGCAATTGGAAAATAGCAGCAGTTATCTATCAGCCATCCTTGATTACGAAGAAGCTGAATTCAACAGATCAAAAAACAAAAATTTCTTCATACCATATGTCAGCGTTAGCAATGCGGGTTTAGAAACCGACATAAGTTCAACGGGAGATGCAAGCAGTTCTTTCGTGGCACCTTTCTCAATCACTTTTGAAAATATCGCAGGCTTTGACGTTCAAATTTCGAATGCCTGGTATTACTATTTTTCCAGCAACGATTGGAAAGAAAAAGGATGGAGCTTAACAATATCGAGGGAATTATTTTCAAACTTTGATATCACTGAATTAGAAAACGAGGCAAATTTTGCGACAGCCTCATGGAATCTTCTTTCAGCAAAAAACGAAGTATTTTTGAATCTCGTGGAAGATATTTTCAACTATCACTATTACAACCAGAAAATGAATATAACAAAACAGCAAATAGAAATCCTTCAAGACAAATTTGAATCCTTGCAAAAAGCCTATGAATCCGGTACAGCTTCAAGAGAAGATATTCTTGAAATCCAGGGAAATATCTATGATATGACACAGCAACTTGAAGAAATTAGCCAGAACCTGTCAAGTACATTGACAGAATATTCAACTGATACACTTAATACAATGATTGCGTGTCTTGAGAGAATTACATCAAATTTGCCTGTTATGGAAGAAGCAGAAAAATTTATTACGTCAAGGCTTGATCTGAACGCTCAAATTCTATCTGTTGAAATAGCAAAGCGTCAAAGTGAGAGAAGCTATCAGCAGTGGATACCGAACCCCGAGCTTTTTTTTCAGGTTAAACAGAAAGACGATGACTTTGCCTTTTCGCTTGGTTTCTCATTTGGGTATGACATCATAGATCGTGGAGAAAAGGATTACAACTATAAAGTTATAAACAAGAAATACGAACTTCAAAAGCGCGTACTTGATGAAAAGACAGATGAACTTAAAAAAGCTCTGAAAAATGCCTATTCTTCGATAAAAATTGCCGAATCTTCCAAAAAAGTGGCCGAGCTCGACCTACAGTTGAAAAAAATGGAGTATGAACGATTGCTGAAAGGTTCTGCATTCGTAGCCAAAACAGATCTGGAAAGTGCGAGGTTAGATTTCGAAGATGCGGAGCTTGAGTTGTTCAAAGCAAATTACAATTTGTTGATCGCCAAAGTCAACTTGCTCGACATACTTGGTTTCGATCTCGTTCAGCTTGCAGGAGGTAAGTGAGATGAAAAAATCTTTTGTGTACACATTCATTTTAATTTCAATTATTTTTCTTTTTTCTTCCTGTAGCAATAACAATCAACAATCCGATGTTGATCAATCAATTATCGAATACACCGTTCAAAAAACAAATATTGTTGATACAATAACCGTTTACGGGACTGTTGAAGCCGAAGATTCTGCCGAAGTAAAAGCTCTTGTTAGTGGTGTTGTTGAAAAAGTTTATGTTGAAGAAGGAGATAGTGTTAAAGCTGGAGATGTCTTGGTTGAACTCGATGATTCAGACTACAGGTTGACATATATAAAAGCTCTTCAGGATTACGAAACTGCAAAAAACTCTGGATCAAAGCTCCTGATAGAACAGCGGCAGCTGGAGCTGGAAATTGCCAAAAGAGACCTGGAAAGATGCAAGATAACCTCTTTAGTAGATGGTGTTGTAACGTCCCTTAGTGTTAAAGTAGGAGATTATGTTTCAAAAGGCACAACAGTGGACGTTGTCGCCAAGGTTGTCAATGTAAATAATCTTTACATCTCTGCTGCTGTTGAAGAAATGGATTATTCAAAGGTAAAAATTGGACAAACAGCAATAGTATCTTTCGACGCATTCGAAAATGTATCTTTCCCTGCCAAAGTTACTTACATTGGCAGTGAAGCACAAACATCGAGTGGTATCGTTACTATACCAATAAAGCTGAGTTTAGTAACACCCAGCGAAACATCACCTAACTATGCCAAAATAAAAGAAGCCATGGAAAAGATCATTCCTGGCCTTTCGTGCGAAGCTGAAATAGTCGTGCTCAACAAAACCAGTGTGATAACGGTCCCATCAGCTGCTATTAGTTTTGAGGATGGAAAAGCCTACGTAACAGTTAAAAATGGAACATCGACAGAAAAAAGGCAGATAACTGTTGGCGATAAACTTTCGAGTAGCTATGAAGTGCTCGATGGATTGAAAGAGGGAGAAACAATTGTTGTGAATAAATCAAGTAGTTCGAGCAATTCTAACAATAGAAACATGGGAATATTCATGGGAGGACCAGCTCCACGTCCATGAAAGGCAGGTGTGAACTTTGAACACAGTCATTAGAGTTGAAAACCTTCGAAAAACTTACAAAATGGGAGACAATTTAGTTAAAGCAGTGGATGGAGTTAATCTTGATGTTTTCGAAGGAGAATATCTCATAATTATGGGACCATCTGGAAGCGGAAAGAGCACTCTAATGCACCTTATGGGATGCTTGGATAGACCGGACTCTGGAGAACTGTACATAGGAAATGTAGCAGTGTCAAAACTAAGCGACGCACAGCTTGCAAAAATAAGAAATAAAATGATAGGGTTTGTTTTTCAGCAATTTAACCTTCTTCCACGCCTTACAGCCATAGAAAATGTAGAACTCCCCATGATATATGCCCAAGTTCCTCGAGCTATAAGGCGAAAAAGAGCAAAAGAGCTTCTAAAAATGGTTGGACTTTCTGAAAGAATGTCACACAAACCCACGCAACTATCAGGGGGGCAGATGCAAAGAGTAGCTATCGCCAGAGCTCTTGCCAATGATCCACAAATAATACTCGCAGATGAACCAACAGGTAATCTGGATACAAAAAGTGGCGAAGAAATATTGAAAATATTTTCAGATCTTCATAGTCAGGGATTGACTATCGTTGTCGTAACACATGATCCAGAAGTGGCCGAACAGGGAGACAGGATAATAAATATGAGAGATGGCAAAATAGTTTCACAAGAGGTGAGAGCAAGTGTTGGAAATGCTTAAAGAAGCTTTCAGGTCTATAAGTGCAAATAAAATGAGAACAGCTCTCTCCATGATAGGTATCATTATAGGAGTTGCAGCTGTTATAGCCGTTGTTTCCGTTGCAGAAGGCACAAGCGCAAGCATCAGAGAAAATTTATCTGCAATTGGTTCAAATTTGATAATGGTCTCGCCTGGATTTACCCGGGGCGGCGGAGGAAGGGTCTCGACAAGCCTTTCTGATTCAGATCTTTTGACAAAAGATGATGCAGATAAAATTGTCCAGCTTTGCCCGTCTGTTGTGTATGTCACACCTCTTCAGCAGGGTCATTTCATCGCCCAGTACGAGAGACAGAACACAATGTCGACAGTTCTGGCTGTGTATCCAGATATTTTTAACATGATGAATCTTCAGCTTGCACAGGGAGAATATTTTACAGATGACGACGAGAATAGCAGGAAACTCGTAGCAGTTATAGGAAAAGAAGTTGCAGAGGAACTCTTCCCAGATGGGGATGCCATAGGAAAGACAATAAAAATAGCAAGTCAGTCAACACGTCAGAATTTTAGAGTTATAGGTGTTCTTGAGAAAAGTGGAACGCTGTTATTTATAAATCCAGATAGATCGATTATAGTTCCTTTCTCAGCCGCGGAGCAACGTCTATTCAGAAGAAGTTATGTTTCTTCCATCGTGGCTCAAGCAAGCTCAGAAGAAGTTGCAACTCAGGCGGTAAATGAAATAGATGCGGTGATGTTTTCAAAATTTCAAGATACAGAGAAATACAGAATTGTGAGTCAGGAGGCAATGCTCGAAACTGTGAATCAAACAATGGCACTTCTCAGTTTCATGCTTGGCAGTATAGCGGGTATATCTTTGCTCGTTGGTGGTATAGGAATAATGAACATAATGCTTGTAACTGTCACAGAAAGAACCAGGGAGATAGGCGTGAGAAAAGCAGTTGGTGCAAACAGAAGACATATATTGATGCAGTTTTTGCTCGAGTCCATAATACTAACCTTTGTTGCCGGAATAATAGGCGTGGTTGCTGGAATATTGCTATCGAGACTTGTAGCCGTGGTTGGATCAATCCAGACAGCAGTAACTCCTGTTGTTGTCTTGATCGCTGTAGCAATTTCTACTGCCGTAGGAATAACTTTTGGCGTATTTCCCGCAATGAAAGCCTCAAAAATGAACCCTGTTGAAGCTTTGAGGTATGAATAAACCCTGGTGGAGGCGGGGGGAATCGAACCCCCGTCCGGGAATGAGTACCCCCAGGCATCTCCGAGTGCAGCCTGCGTTTCGATCTTGATTTGTACTACCCGCAGGCAGGTTGTACAAACCACAGCTCTTCTTCAGCTTCCCGTCTGGAAACGAAGAGCAAATTTCCAGGCGGTAGGCTGGTTATCTCACGCCCTTTGTCCAGGCACCAGCCAGACCCGGCAAGGACGGCTGCTTATCTATTAAGCAGCAAGCGCAAGTTCGTTGTTGGCACTTCTTTTTTGTTCCACCTTATTTACGAGGTGGTGGAGACCTCGACTCGCTTCCTGGGGGATCTCAAACCCGTCGAAACCGTTCGCCCCCGTTGATTTAATTATACCACAGGATACCAAATCGGTTCTGCCGTTCTACAATTTAAAACTTCTCTTTAACACTCTTAAGAAGGCTTCGTAAAGTTTGGGATCAAATTTTACTCCCACCATTTCTTGACTCATAATTCTGAGCGCTTCTTCCACACTCATGGCAGATCTGTAAGGCCTCTCTTCAATAAGCGCAGCAAACACATCCACTATAGAAACTATCTGAGCTCTGATGCTTATCTCGCCATCTTTCAGACCATCTGGATAACCAGAACCATCTATATTCTCGTGATGATGTCTTACAACATCTGCAACTAAATCCCAGCCTGATATATTTTTGATAATCTTTTCGCCGTATATCGGATGTTTCTTCATAATTTCAAATTCTTCAAATGTCAAACGGCCAGGTTTGTTCAATATATGCTCTGGTATACCTATCTTTCCTACATCATGAAGCAATGCACCAAATTTAACTGCTTCAAGATCTGCCGGGTCTGTTATGCTCAATTCCTTAGCCAACTCCAATGCAAGGCTAACGACCCTGTCTGAATGGCCATATGTACTGGTGTCTTTTATCTCAATTGCCTCAGCAAGAGTGGATATAATTTGAAGATTCCTCTCCTGAAGAACTTTTTGCGTTTCTTCAAGCTCGTTAACTGTATCCTGTAAACTGTTCATCATTGCTTGCATTTCGAGTTGAGATGCTTTTTCCATCTCGATCAATCTCACAAAACATTCCTGAAGTTCGTTGAGTTCCTCTATGTTTGTTTTTACAGGAATGTAGTTCGCATCTTTTCCTTTACTTGCGAGCGTCGCGGTTTTATTTATATTGTCAACAATCAATGAAGTGGCGCCG
>LDZR01002513.1_pt1 | contig 19505 bp, 20 predicted proteins | sample 615371 | NCBI WGS metagenome assembly LDZR01 (sample SAMN03408294, study PRJNA278302) | terrestrial metagenome | isolation source: oil reservoir sample K2 | place: USA: Alaska, North Slope, Kuparuk formation | collected 2013
GGGGTTAGCTGTCAGGATTTTAGGGGCGATTCTGGCCGTGAATCTGGACAGATTATACAACTTCACAGGTGGTGGGAACTAGGGTTTATTCTTGGCGGCCTCCACAATCTCGGAAGATCAAACTTGAGCCATAGGATAAAAACCACCGCATATACTACAAGGAAAGGCACCAAGTCTTTCTGAAGACCAAACTCCTCAATCAAAGCGCCGATGGAGAAAACAACCCACGGGATTTTAAGAATGTAAAAAGCTTGTCTATTTTTCCCGTGATCAATTATAAGCATTAAATAGAATACCCAATAGCTAACTAGGAGGGAAAGAATCCATCCTGCTCCATATAACTTTAGGATTAACAATATGCCGAGTCCTAAAAGATATCCCATTATTGCATCACCAACACTCTCATCCCTTTCATGTTTTACCCTAGGGTGCACATACCCCAAATAGAACAAATAGGAAAACAAGGCAGATAGCGCAAACCACGAAATGATTGCAATATATGAGCTGTTGTACTCAGCCCCTGCTACAAAAGCTGATGAGAATACCAGAATTGCCAACACTGGATGACATGATTTCGTCTTAATTCCCACAACCACTCCAAAGAGGAAGGAAAGATAAAGAAGCAAAAGGGAAACACTTACCATTTTGAATCACCACCTCTTCAGCGCCCCTTATTGATTTTCCGGTGAAGAGAGCGCAGGACTCTAATAGTTAGGCAACTCCATAGCAAGGTAACCACTATTAAAATGAGCACTTTTAAAATCACCGACCACTGCCGTTCCACCACAAGGAAGAACGTAATAAAACCAAAAGCCACAATAGAGGCGATCCAGTCTGGTATTGACACATCCAACTTGTTGGGAACATCTACGAGAATAGAAAAAAGAGTTATTAGAAATACAAACCATCCGTAAACTATTCCAAGCTTTATTATTCCCCATATATATTCAGTTAGTGTAACCCCAGATGGGGGAAATACCAAAAGTCCAGTAAGCAGAATGTTAAAAACTAAAAGTTCTAGAGGGGAAATGTTTTCTAATGTCCTAGAGGCTTTCCTGAATATCATTTGAACTTGATTCATAATACACACCCCTCAGAGATTATTTATAATCTCAAGAAAGATGTTCTTGGGTATGTTCGGGATTTCAGTTAATTTATTTAAAATTGTTAGTGCCCCACCGATCTTTCCCGTAGCCTCAGCTACCCTTGCAACTTTACTGACCTTTGAAAGTTTGAGAAAACTAATGAATAGGGTCACTCCCTCGTATCCGTAATCTGCCCACACTACCCTGGTATTCACCCTAACCACTACTGTGTTGTCTAATACTCCCTCCCCTATTACTTTGTTAACTTCCTTGATCATGCCTTCTATTGTGTAATCAATATACAGTGTGACCATTGTTCCATCGACTCTGAGGAGCAGCTGGCCATCATCGGTACTGGCTGTTTCTTGTATCCGTATGGTAATAATCTTTCCAGGGCCTATATTTTTGTTTATTGGGATTGAGATATGGCTCGGTATTGCCTCTTTCAAGTCCGGCGGACTAACCGAGATATCAGCTCTTAGTTCTTTAATGTACATTGTCGTCTTCACGTTATTTTCAAAGCTTAGAGTGCATTCTAGTGGAGAGACATAACTTCCCTTTGTGTAATAATCACTGGCTTCGAAGTTAAAGTGCAGGTCACTACACGAGACACTAACTAGTTTTAAGGGATACTCAAGAGGTAAAACTCTAACTACAATATTGTCTGTTTTTGTAGTCTCGTATTGTGGAAGACCGCTGGTGTTTCTGATTTTTAGGGTTATATTGTGAGTACCTACTGTTAAAGGCCAGTCAAATTCATCAACTACTTGAGTAGTCCCAACAGTCAGCGTAGTACCGTCCCTCACTGAGTTTAAGGTGCGGATCTCTTTTCCATCCAAATAAACAGAGCCTGTAAAATCAAGCAACGGATACGTGCCCCCACCAACGTCTGGGAATGGTTCGCAATATGAAACAACAACTTTTACATGAACTTCGCCCTCGCCTTTCATTTCAGTGGGAGTAACCTCAAGCCATGCAGTCCAATAGCCATCACATCCATGCCTAACACTCACCCCTCCGCTCCAACCATCCACTTCCAACTCCTGCCCACCAACGACCTCGTAAAGCCTAACCCCGTACGAATGCTCACCCTGAACAGCAGTCCACTGAAGGGTGAAACTTTTAGTGGAGCCTGCTGGAGCGGGCGGAACGGGATTCATTGTACTCACACCCCCCTCTCAATCTTTTCTCAAATCTTCAAACATCATATATCCAGCAAACACGAGCATTATCGCGGCAATGGCTTCAATACAATTGCGGGCAGAGATACCTTCAATAAGGGGATTCAATGAGAAGAACCCCAAGAGCAGTACCCCAAACCATCTAAGCCTCACTTCGGCGTTCTTTGCTGGAGATTCTTTTCTAAGACCGTACTGAGCCAGCAGTATAAATCCAGAGAGGGTGAGAAGAATTGCCAATAACAAAGCCGCGAGAGTAACGCCAACAATAAGGGCACCAGCAAAGATTACAACTAAGTTCACCACGAGAAACCCATTTGATGCTCTTAATTGGCTTTTCTCTTTCCCTCGTATCAGCCAGAGGATCGCTGTCCAGACGTACATAACTGAAAGGCTTACACTGGTGAGTGTTAGAGCAACATCTATGCCCGCGCGCTTATACAAAAGGAAAAGGGAAACAAGATAGACGCCTACACCTTTCAGTTTCATGATATCATCCTCCATTAGGGTCTTCCTAATATTCCATGCCACACAACACCATATATAAAGCCGAGAGTAGCCCCAATACCGGCTCCGATTACTGCTCCAGTTAAAGTGCCAGCACCTGGAATGAAGCTACCAACTATTGCCCCCGCTGCGAATCCAATAGCCGCTCCGGCCACTGCATCTGCAATGACATGTTGGATAACACTATTTAATTCAACCTTAAGCTCTACATGTGTCGTTGCCCCATAATTCAGACTCCATATCTTTCCTTTTGAATCAATTACATAGGGCTGCCCATTAACAAGTACCGTGAAATTCACTTGAACTGGAACTGTGACGCCTGATAGTTTCTTTATCTCGATCCCACTCTCAATAATTCCCTTCTCAGGCAGAACATCGTGGAATTTTAGTTCAAACTCTCCAACACCCCCCGCTGGAACTGTTTTTGTGAGTATCGTTGGTGGAGTAAATTCGGGAGTTAAATCCTTTGTATATCTTGTCTTAAGGATATGTGCGTTGGCATTAATGCTGGTTATCTCCCACTGCACATCAGTGGGATTTGTAAAGTACACAACGCACTCCATGTCTAAAACCAAATTTCCCTCCTTTGCAGATAGCTGCAAATCACTGCAGTCCATGACCGCATTTTGTATCTTTGCTGGCGTTACTTCAACGTACTCGCTTGCCATTTGGTACCCGCCGATTTTCAGCGTTAGAGTCGTGTTCTGAGTTAAGGGTCCTATAGTTGCAACTATTCTTGCACTCTTGTTGGCATAGATTGTCAAATAGCCACCCGAGATTGAATAACCCACTCCATGATAATCTTCTTGAGGCCACCAAATGTTTCCAGTGTTATCAACTAATTCAATCGGCAATGTCTGCTTGTAATTCTCTGAATTCTTCACGATGATGTAAACAGTCACGTTATTACCCGCCTCAACCGGATTTGGAACAACCTCCAGCCAAGCGGAGAGACCATTCACCACGCGCGAAACTTCAAGGCTTCCACTCGCGTAATCCTCCTGGCATTCTAAGAATCTCACGGTGACCGCTTCTCAAACTCTAGGATTATCAGTGCGGAAGCCAGAAACCCTAATAGTAAGGATATCCCACCAATGTTGCGAAAGACTAAAATGGATATGATTCCTGTCAATGCAAATATTGTGGGCAGGACGTATTGATACTTTTTGGATAGCTTATTTAGAAATTCAGAGACGCCTGTATAAAGACGGCTCAGTAGTATTATTAAAATGGCAAGAGTAATGAGTCCAGCTAGAAACATCGTTCCTGAAGGACTGTAAAGGAATGTGTAGACTATAACAAGGATTAGCAGCGCGATTATTGTGAGATCAGCGGAAATCTCTCCAGGAGTTTTCGGAGTACTATTGGTCTTTTTTGAAATCTCCCTCGTCACTGGGTCGTACCAAGCAAGCCAGAAGGAGAGGGCGAACAACCCTAGACCCGCTAGGGCTTTATTGTTATTCCTGAACCCCTTGTATATTGAGAGGAGAGAGAAAAATAATGATAAAAGAATCAAAATGTTCCTAATGCACTTTAAATGGCGTCTCATTGGACGTCACCCCCCAACTACATCGTTTCCATCGTATCCCCCACTACTGAATTGCTATCCCATTCTGAGTGCCAATGATCACCTCTATACCATTGAATTTGACTTGCAAATTCCCTTTTACAGTCGACAATTTAATGAGACAATTATATGGACTATGCACCACTCTACCACTACTTAACATCACTGTTCATATCTTGTTTCATTATCCATGCCCATGCTACCAAGAGGCTCCCCGCGTATGTGAAAGCAGGCCACGAGGGGCATTGGAATATTAGTGAAATTGAGGAGACTATTGGAAGGTAATTGAGCGTGATAACTGCAAGGGGTTTGAACTTCCGGTTTAACAGGGCTGTGATGTGGAGTGTGCTCCAGATCCATAAGATGGCTAAGCCCAACCTCCAGCGGAGAATCCAAGTTCCTTCAATGAGTAATACCCCTCCTATGATAAGGCCAATGGGCTGGGGAATATCTTTACTCCAAAAGCCTTCTTTCCTCACGTCATTGTACATTGGGATCCTCCTCCATTTTTTGTAGGCTATATAGTTTCTCGAAGTCGGTAAAACTATGTAAACTAGCCAAACTACAAAGAAAAGAAATCCTAAATTCGGTGGATCTGCCAGGAATGATAGGACTTGAACAATGGGGATTGAGAGGCTGATATAGCCTTGTAAAGCTCCTTTCCAGTTTTCCTCCCTAGCAAAGGTGATGAAAAAAAGGAAAACTGGAAGAAGGAGCATCCACCATCCACATACTTGAGCGTTCATCTGCATCACCCAAACGTTTGATAGAGCTCTACAGCAAAAGCTACTATTCCGATACCTGTTAAAGCGGGAGCGGAAATAACGAATCCTAATGCTGTCGCCACAATCCCTCCAACAAATATGGCTCCACTTATTGTTGCTTGTAGTGTGTTTTGAGTTATCACTCCTTCTCCAACCCCAGTGAAGCTTTTACCATTTATTTCGTAGTGCATTGTTACAGTGAAGTGAACTCCATAAAGGTCAGTCTCTAACTTATAAACGTTGATCGTGGTAGTATCCTTTTGGAAGGTTATTGTAGTGTAACTTTGGGGAGCAAATGTAACACTCATGGGATATCTCCACTCGCCGACTAAGTATTCTTCTATAGTTGGAGGTGTTAACTCTACTGGAGTTACTAACCTCACACTTCCAGAAATCTCTGAATTTGATGGATTATATACTATTGCCTTACATGATAATGTGCCTTTATATAACAGATGATGCTCTCTATCAAGCCCAGTAGATAAATAAAGATCATCGCATTCAAACCCTACCTGCTTCAATTCAGTCCCATTCACAGGTTTCACTTTCACCGTCACTTCTGCCCAATGTTCTTCTCCTGCACCATTTGGCTTCCCATCATAATTGTCGAGGAAGAGTTTGAACGCGTGGTTGCCAACACCATGGATAGTGTAACTGAAACTAACGTTCCTCCCGCCATTCGCTGGAACTCCACCCTCAAAACCATCAATCCTCTTTATTATCGCCCCACTCTCATCCTCCACGAAACCCCTAACGGAGATGGCACTAGAGTCAAAATTCCAAATCCTAACAGTAAAGAACACTGTTCCGCCGCCTTCAAGTTCTGTTGGGAATGCCTCCAAAGAGACTGCAAACTGCTGATACTGAGAAGCAACACTCACCTCTCCACTCCAACCATCCACTTCCAACTCCTGCCCACCAAGGACCTCGAAAAGCCTAACCTCGTATGAGTGCTCACCCTGAACAGCAGTCCACTGAAGGGTGAAGCTTTTGGTGGAGCTTGCTGGAACACTACCGCTCACCGAATCAACCACCTTGCCATCAATGAGGAGCTTCAGCTTAACAGTTTTGCTCTGGGTGTATGAGTTCTCAACATTAACCTTGAACGTGAGCTGTTCGCCGCTCTTTACCGTCTCCGGGCTCCTGGTAACACCCACAATTTGCAGTGAGCCGCTTGATGTAGAACCCTTGGAAACCACAAAATACCCGCTTAGAATCTTCGAATGCTGGCCAAAGCTGCATTTCATGGTATAGCTGTACGATCCGGAGTACGCATAGTGGGCCGAGCCAAGCGTTACGGTATCACTCCCACCGTTTCCTGGAGCATCGAAACCCCCAGATGGTCTATATATGCCCCTGCTTGTGCTCGTCTGTGGAACTTCAACTTCAAGCATGCAAGAGCCGCTAATCGGCTCACTGTTGTAGTTTGTAACAACGGCTTTGAACGTTAAATCCTCTCCTTCTTCAAAACTCCCATCCCTGTCCGAATCCTGAATTAAAAGCGATGCTTGAACTTTACCTGGATCTATCGGGTCTTCAAGAGTTATTGTCGCCGAATAAGAAACCTCAATCAGCCTAGTTGATGTTAGGGAATATTCGGAATCCGTTGAAAGGGGAGTGTCTCCCGAAGAGGGCTTGTATGTAATCTTGACCGTTCCACTAACCAAAACGCTTCCAGTTCCGTATACCCTCCCGCTATTAGTGCTCTCCACGGTCGTAATCTCATCTTTATACAAAAATCCAACGCTCTCCGAATCCTCGAGTTCGGTGCCACTGAACTCCACCTCAATGTTGGAAACTGCATTTTTCTCAGCCTTAATCTCAACCACAACTTTGTATGTGGCATAATCCGCAGTTGTCGTCACTGGAACTACATAAATCGATGTGACCACGAGCCTTCCTTCCTCTCCAGCAGCCAAGGCCTCTTCAACAAGAGGACCTCCCTCTCCAGCTACAGATATTGGACCTATTGGGCTTGGAAGGACTCCCATGCATCCAGATGAGCGTGTATAAGCCTTTAGAGCATCTGCGAGTTGAGAAACCTTCTCGTTAAGCATGTAGGTCAGCTCGGGATTTGAGTTCCCGGCTTTCTTGGCGAGAAGTATTGACTCAACCTGAAGTGTAAGGTTGTATGCTTTAAGGGCGTTCCATGTGTACTCTATCTTGCATGAGTTCAACGATTCCGAGGAGGACGTTGGTTTTATAATTGGCTTTATGGGCTTTATAGGAGTTGGTTCTGGTCTTGGCGGAGAGGGTGAAGGACCGCCTAAAAATTTGGTTATGACAATGTACCCCCCAGAAACACGAACCATTGATGTGTTTGAGTCCAATTTACCGGAGATTATGTTAAGCTCTTCCTGCTTCAGCTTTTGTATGGCATAGAGCTTATCATCAACCCCCTTTGATCTGTATGCAGTGTAAAAGTTTACCCACCCCATTAATAGCTGAGGGAGAATTACGCGATTACCGGCAAGACTTGGATTTCCATCCGCCCCGCGCCAGTACTTCCATTCCAAACCCTTAGTTTCATACTCATTGTACCTGAATGCTACCCTTAGGAACGCAGTTGAAAAGTCAGAAAGGAATTTTTCCATGTCAAAATCCCCATGAATGTAGTCGGCGTTTTGAACAATGTAGTCTTGAAGGGCCTGGATTTCCTCATCGCTCCATCCCTGCTCCTTAAGGGCATTAACAGTTTCCTGGGGAAGGCCCTTTCTTTTGATTTCCTGAGCCATTGCCCTGAGCTCACTTTCCGTATAGTGGAGTTTCACTCCGGAGGCCTTAAGCTCCGTGAGTGCCTCCCACACAAGGGCTGAAATTTGAGCCGCGTTCTCAGAGCCATCCCGAGAGTTTTTGATGAGCTCATTGATGGCACTCAAATTCCCTCTCTGAGCTTTGGGAACCAGTTCAGCCTCCCTGTTTAGTATCTCCCAAAAGGCATCGTAGACCGAGCTTTTAGTTCCCGAAGTGGCAGCTACCACATAACTCGAGAAAGTCGCTGAACTCACGCTGAAACCTACTATCAACATAGCCACCAGTAAGCCCAGTACTTTTCTCATGGTATCGCCAAAGCGATGTTGTTTAGTAATGCAATAAAAAATTTTCTCTTTAAATTTTGCATACTATCAACCGGAGTCATCAAAAAACGGATAGAAACATTTAGAACGTGCCAGTTACCACGGCACGCTCTTCCAGCCCATCCTGTAGGCAAAATAGTTGGCCCCCCAGTGCACGAAAGGGGAAACGATTAGCAGGAAGATTATCTGGGCGCTGGAGAGCGTTTTCACAGGATAGGCAAAGGCGAGGGCGCTTATGAGAAAGCCGAGCTGGTCGAGACCTATAGCCGGATAGCCCCTCGGAAGGTTGGCCCGCCTTTTTATGAAACTCCCGACGAGATCTCCGATGAGCGCACCAAAAGACAGCAGAAAGGCCAGCTTTAGGGCATTCTCAAGGCTTTCGTAAAATTGGGGGGTTATGAGGTACTGGATTAGACCCACAGAGGTACCGATGAGGACTCCACCCAAAAAGCCCCTCCACGTCTTGCCGTCCCCCAAAAGCCTTCTTCCGTCCCTCCAAGTCCTGCCGCCGTCTATAGGCCTTCCCCCCCCAACGATAACGGGTGAAGCGTTAGCAAAGTAAGCGGGGAGTATGTACCAGAAGGCCCAGAATACTGATGAGAGCCAGTCCATTCAACCACCCTCATTATAGCGGAGAAAATCGCTTATAAGGATTAGGTAAATTTAAGCGACAAGGTGGCGGTGGTGAAAAAAGCGGTGGCAGTTGCTCTTGTGGTGAGTCTGCTCATGAGCCTCTGGGGGGCTTACGTTGCATACGCGGTGATCAGCATGAACCCCAAGCTCGAAGCGAGCTGGGGCAACGTCAGCGAGGGAGAAGTCGAAATAGTAGTCGATGCAGGGCTTGGGAAGCCCCTGCTAGTTCCGGCTTCAGTTGAAAACCTATCAATAAAATTCAACGAGGTTGAAGTTGCCTCCCTTGAAGAATTCAAGTATTCCCCGACAAAACCGGATGCAGAACTCGTGATAGAGTTGGATACTAACAAGCTGGTAAAGGCCATCGAAAGCTACTTCAACAACGGCCAACGTGGAAAAGCTGACGTCAGGGTAAAACTCGGGCTTTTTGGATTGCTCCACCCCACGCTTAAGTTCTCCCAGGAATTCCACAAGGACGTGCTGGGTCAGATGAATTTCAAAGCTGAGAGCAAACCGATTTTAGGCGGCCTCCTCCACACACCGTCGGTCGAGGGCACGAGAGTAGTGTGGATGGGAGGGGAGGATGGGGTTTGGAAGTTAAAGGCGTACGTGACTCTCAAGAACCCTAATTCAATACCGATCCCGGTTTCCAACCTTGAGTTCGAGATTTCCGCGAACGGAATAACGGTAGGTAAGGGAAAAACCAGCCAGGGGGTCACAATACCGGCCGGGGGCATTGCAAAGGTTCCCATCGACGTAGAGATATACTCAGAGTACCTTCCGAAGGTACTGGCCACCCACATTAAAAATGGTGAAGAAAGCACGGTGAGACTGAACATATACATAACAGCGGGTATAGCTGGAAAAAGTGTCAGAATAGGGCTAAAAAGCGAGGAGGTTGTAGTAAAAACCGACGTAATGACCAGCATAAACGAAGCCCTTTCCAATGTTTCCCGGAGAGAATGACTTTTAAATCCCGGTTTCTTTTTCCCTTCTGGTGAGACCATGATAGAGAAACCCGACGTGAGAGCAGTCCACGATTTTCTTAACAGGCTCTGGGAGAACATATTCACGCTCAACGATGAACTCAGAGAAGAGCTCTCCGAGCTCGGATTTAAGGTTGAAAACGTTGAGGAGGTTTTTGGAGCCTACATCTTCCTTGACGGTGAGTGGCGGCAGATGAGCTATCCTCATCCAGCCTTTGAGATAAAGCCGCAGATCGAAGTCGGCGCAACTCCAGAAAGCTACTACTTCGTCGTCGCAGTTCCGAAGGAGAGGATAAACGGGGACTTCCTTAAGGCGTTCCTTGAGAGCTTTCAAAAGAGCTTCATCTACGGAAGTGAGGACTTTCTCAACGACGTCTACAACTTCAGACGGGACGGTAAAGTGTCGCCAGGATGTGTTCTGAACAAGATAAACGAGAGCGATGAAAAGGTCTTCCAGTTTGAAGCTGACTTTGATAGCGTTCAAGAGCTTAAAAAAGGCCTTTTCAAGATGATAGAACTCGGAAAGCACTTCGAAATCTTCGAACTCTGAGGTGGCCCCATGGGATACGAGGAGGCCTTCCCGCCTGAGCTCAGGGATTACTACAGAAAGCTATTCGGGAGCGAGGCAGAGGAGATTATGGCATCGTTGAGAACTCCAGTCGAGAAGTACTATATCAGGGTGAACACCCTCAAGACGAGCCGCTCAAAGCTGATGAGGCGGCTGAGAAGAGAAGGGTTGAAGCCCAATAGGAGCCCCTATCTTGAGGAGGGGATATACTTCGAGAGAGAGGGGCCGAACTTCGATGATGATTACGAGCCCGGACTTAAGAAAGTTGTAGCCAATAAGTTCGCGAGCGAGAGCGTCTATCAGGGAGCCATGCTCTACGCACCGGGAGTTCTAAAGGCGGATAAGAGTATAAAGCCCGGCGACGAAGTCGAAATTAGGGATCCGAGAGGACTTCTGGTTGGAATCGGCATCGCGAGGATGAGCGGGAAGGAGATGATAACCGCCACGAGGGGGCTGGCGGTTGAGGTAACCATGCCGAAGTTCAAGCTCCCAAGTTTGAGCGAGCTGGAGAGCTTCAAGGAGGGCCTCTTTTACGCTCAAAGTTTGCCCTCGATGGTAGCTTCAAAGGTTCTTGAGCCAAGCGAGGAAGACCTTATCATTGATATGGCCGCGGCCCCTGGAGGAAAGACCTCGCACATAGCCCAGCTCATGCAGAACAGAGGGGAGATAATAGCAATCGACAAGTCCAGGAACCGTCTTAGAAAGATGGAGGAGGAACTTAAGAGGCTCGGGGTGAAGAACGTCAAGCTAATCCATATGGACGCCAGGAGGCTTCCGGAGCTCGGAATCGAAGCCGATAAGATCCTCCTCGACGCTCCCTGCACCGCCCTCGGCATAAGGCCCAAGCTCTGGGAGACGAGGACACCTAAGGAGGTAGAGGCAACCGCGAGATACCAGAGGGCCTTCATCTGGGCCGCGATAAAATCCCTAAGAAAGGGCGGAACACTTGTTTACTCAACCTGCACGATAAGCTACGAGGAGAACGAGGCCAATGTGAAGTACATGCTTGGGAAGGGCCTAAAGCTTGAGGAACAGAGCGTTTTTATAGCCTCCCACGGAATTGATATGGAGGGTGTACAGAGGTTTTATCCGAACAGGCATCTGACTCAGGGCTTCTTCATAGCGAAGCTCAGGAAGGTGTGAGTGATGGGATGGAAGAGGTACTCGCTCTTTCCCCTCAGCATTCTCCTCATCCTCCTGCTCCTCTGGTGGGCCGGAATTGGGGAGATCCGGGAAGTCCTGAAAAATGCCAACGCCGATTACCTTCTCCTGGCGGTTCTCGTCTACATAGCCTCCCTAATCACGTGGGCCCTGCGGTGGGATGTCCTGCTTAAGAGCCTTGGAATTCGCTCACCTTTCAAAAACGTCCTCGCGGGCCTTTTGATAGGGGTCTTTGTCAACAACGTAACCCCCGGTGCCAGGGGCGGCGGGGAGCCCGTTAGGATGTACTACATCTCCAAAAAGACGGGCGAGCCCTACGGCCACGTTTTTGCAACCGTGATGATGGACAGGGTTTCGGACGTTATTCCCGTGGTCATCATGCTCCTCCTCGCAACCATCCACGTTTATTACCTCGGCTCCCTCACGCTGAGTGCGGCCATATTCCTCATCGACTTCGTCTTTGCGGTTCTGCTCCTTTCCCTGCTCGGGATCTTCCTCAGCGAGAGAAGAACAAAAAACCTCCTCTACTGGTTTTACAGACGCTTCAAAAAACTGATGCCAAAAAAGGCCCTAAAATACGAGAGCAAATTCTTCCACGCCGTTGAGGTCAGTGTGCCCCAGTTTCAGGAGAACTTCAGGCGCCTTCTTAGACACAGAAGAGCGTTTTTAATGGCCCTAATCTACTCAGGAATCTCCTGGAGCCTCATAGTGCTCCGCTCATACTTTATATTCCTTAGCCTGAACTACAGGATACCCCTTATGAGCGTCCTCGTTGTGCAGGTTGTGGGAACTGTGCTGGGGATGATGTCGGTGGTTCCGGGGGGAGCGGGGATAACGGAGGCCATAAACTCGGCAGTGTACATCTTCCTCGGAATCGACAAGGAGCTCGCAGTTACCGCCACCGTTCTGGACAGGCTCGTTTCCTACTGGGTACCCACAGTTATCGGGGCAGTATTTACGGCACACTTTGGAATATCCATTGAGGGAACCGCCCAGAGTGAATCCATAAAAAACGACAACGATATAAACGATGATGTAGAAGGAGAGGTTCACCGGGAGGGGAGTCCATGAAGTTCGGCCTGGTTGCAAGACGGGACAAATCAGAAGCTCTAAAGCTTGCCTACAGAGTCTACGACTTCCTGAAAATCAACGGCTATGACGTCGTAGTGGACTCCGAAACCCATTCTCAGCTGGGGGAGTTCGACGAGGGCGATGTTATCCCCCTCGAAGAGTTCGACGTCGATTTCATAATAGCTATAGGCGGCGACGGAACTATCCTGAGGATAGAACACAAAACGAAGAAAGAGATACCCATTCTGGGAGTTAACATGGGTACACTTGGCTTTTTAACAGAAATAGAGCCCGATGAAACTTTTTTCGCACTCACGAAGCTTCTGGACGGCGAATATTTTATCGAAGAGAGGATGAAGCTGCGCCCCCTCCTCCAGTCGGGAAAACCTGTTCCCGATGCCCTCAACGAGGTTGCCATACTCACTGGGATCCCCGGAAAAATAATCCACGTGAAGTACTACATAGACGGAGGGCTCGGGGATGAGGTTAGGGCCGATGGGGTAATATTCTCCACGCCAACCGGCTCTACCGGCTATGCACTGAGCGCCGGAGGGCCCTTTGTGGATCCAAGACTCGACGTTGTTGGAATAATCCCCCTGGCACCGGTTGCCCTGAGTTCCAGACCCATGATAGTGCCTGCTGACAGCGTTATAGACGTCAAAAACCTCTCCACATCCAGAAAAACCATAATGGCAGTTGACGGACAGTTCTACTGCTACATAAAACCGGAAGTGGAAATCAGAATAAAGAAATCGCCAAGAAAAGCCAAGTTCGTGCGCTTCACGCGGGAGATATACCCGAAATACACCATGAAGCTCAAGAAGAGGTTCTGAGGAAGAGCTACTCCCAGACTACCTCCACCTCGTCGGTTCTGAACTTCTGTTTGACAACGGTGTCTTCAATCTTAAACCTCACCCCTCCAAGATACATTCTCAGCCCGGTGTAGGCTATCATGGCCCCGTTGTCCCTGCAGAGGTCGTAGGGCGGGACGAAGAACTTAATCCCCCTGTCCTCGGTCATTATCCTGAGCATCTCGCGCAGGCGGTTGTTTGCAGCAACTCCCCCTACGAGGACCACTTCTTCCTTTCCCGTGTGCGCAACGGCCCTCTCCGTGACCTCAACAAGAGCCGCGAAGGCAGTTTCCTGGAATGAGTATGCGAGGTCTTCCACCTTGTATTTCCCGGTGCGATACTTCCTGACCGCCTCCGTAAGGAGTCCCGAAAAGCTCAAATCCATCCCCTTGACTGCGTAGGGCAGCTCTATATACTCCCGTCCCTTCTGGGCGAGCTTCTCTATCTTTGGCCCTCCCGGAAAGCCTATGCCGAGCTCCCTCGCGAAGGTGTCTATGGCGTTCCCTATCCCTATGTCGAGGGTTTCCCCAAAGACTCGGTAGCGGCCGCCCTCCAAAGCCAGTACCTGAGTGTTTCCACCGCTTACGTACAATCCTACCGGGTCTTTAACGCCAAACATCTTGGTTATCTCAACGTGGGCTATGCAGTGGTTAACTCCAACTATCGGCTTGCTGTACCTTATCGCAAGGGCCCTCGCAGCCGTTGCAACAACCCGGAGCGCGGGGCCAAGGCCGGGCCCCTGGGAGAATGCTATGATGTCAACGTCTTCCATCGTTATTCCAGCCGTTTCAAGGGCCTTCCGCAGAAGGGGCTTTAAAAGTCTCGCGTGGTGTTCAGCCGCCTCCTTCGGGTGAATTCCGCCCTTTTCGGTCGTCAGAGTATGGAATACGTTGGCGAGAACTTTATCCTCCGTCACTATGCCGATGCCAAGGGTGTGAGCAGTGCCCTCTATGCCAAGCGCTATCATCAGAAAGAAGGTGAAAAAGTACGTTAAAACCTTTACCCCCTTACCCCAGGAGGCCTGTAAATCTTCTTCTCAAAGGTCACAAAGTCAACCCACGATGCGTGGGCCAGGAACCCGGCCTCAAGATTGGGACTGTCACCTACGAAAGCGTCCTCCCTGTGGGAGCTACCGACTACCTCGCCCACGAACCATGTGTGGTCTCCGTAATCCTTCTCGTCGACGAGCCTGCACTCGAGGTTGGCAAGGGCTTCCTTTATGCTTGGGGTCTTTATCCCCTTGGAGGGGACGAGGGTCACGTTCATGTCCTTCAGCTTTTCAGGTCCGTGCTGTGTGCCGGCTATCCACACGTCTCCGAGCATTTCAAGGCTCGGAACGCTTATCACGAACTCCCTGTACTTCCTCACGAGCTCCCACGTCCTTCTCTGTGGTGCTATGGCAACCCCAACCATGAAGGGCCTCGCAGAGACAACCGTGACCCAGTCTGCCGCCATTATGTTGGTCTCATTTCCCTGGCCTGCAACCACGAGGTAAGTTCTCATGGGATACATGAGTCTGTAACTCTTCATCCACCTCACCCCATAAGGTTCTCTTCTGAATTCTTAAAAAGCATGAAGTTCCGATCACCTTAGGGAGAGCCACCTCAGAGCCCGAGCGGCCCTTTCAGGCGTTGGGAAGTTTTTGACCCCATTTTCTTCGAGAACTTCAACCCCCCTTCTTACGAGCTCGCCCGCCATGAAGTTGACCAAAATCGGCTTGTTACAGTCTGCATCAATCACCGCCCTCGCTATCTCCTCGCTGGGGATGAATATGGGCGGAACGCAGATTACGAGTATGGAATCAACGTTTTCATCCCCGCATACGACCTCGATTGTTCTCCTATAGCGCTCGTAGTCAGCATCGGCTATCAGGTCCACGGGATTCTTCACGGAGCACTGTGGCGGGAGGAACGAACGGAGCTCCTCAACGGTTTTCTCACCCAGCTTTGCAATCTCAAGACCAAGCCTCTCGAGCTTGTCCGTCGCCAGGACGCCAGGTCCCCCGGAGTTGGTAACAACGACCACTCGCTTTCCAGCTTTCTCATACATTTCAAAGGCCTTCGCTGCATCGAAGAGCTCCTCCATCTCCTCGACCTCTATGGCCCTGGCCTGTTTGAATGCCGCCCTGTAAATCTCATAGCTCCCAGCAAGGGAGCCTGTGTGAGAGGCAGCAGCTTTAGCACCGCTCGCGCTCTTTCCGGCCTTGAGAACTATGACGGGCTTTTTGGATGATGCGTATCTGAGCGCCTCCAAAAACCTCCTTCCATCCCTAACACCCTCAATGTAGAGGGCTATTGCCCTGGTATTTTTGTCATCGGCAAAATATTCCAGAAAGTCGCTCTCGTTCAGGTCCGCGGCGTTTCCATAGGAAACGAAGGCGGAGAACCCAATTCCCTCGTCGTTGCCCATTGCGAGGGCTGCGCCCCCGAAGGCACCGCTCTGGCTGATGAGGGCAAGCCCACCGGGTTTGACCCTAACCTCAAACGACCCAAAGAACTTCCCGTGAACTCCGAAGACCCCGGCACAGTTCGGGCCGATGACCCTTACTCCGTGCTTTCGGGCCTTTTCAACCAGTTCTCTCTCAAGCTCTTCGTTGCCAACCTCCGAAAAGCCTGCGGAGATAACTACCGCACCCTTGATGAGCGGCCCTATCTCGTCAATTAGCTCAGGGACGAGCCTGGCGGGAATTGCTATTATTGCCGTATCCACGGACTCCTCAAGACGCTCCCTGATTTCAAAGCTCCTCCCGGCTATTTCAACCCTTCCTCCTTTCGGATTAACGGGGATTATTTTCCCCTCAAAGCCGCCCTCGACAATGTTCTGGAGGATCTCATAGGCTATGGCACCTTTCTTGAAGGAGCCGAAAACCGCGACTTTTTGGGGATAAAAAAAGAAATCCATTCACTCACCCCCGGATTCTTCCTCACCTTCACTCCCATCCATCTCTTTTACCGATCTCACTGCAGGCTCCTCTGGAGGCTTTTTCCCTCTCCTACGGGACGCCCCAACGCCAACTATCAAAGCCCCAGCCGCCCCAATTATGAGGAGCAGGTTTTTCACCCTCACTTCCTTGGTCCTGAGAACCAGGGTTGAACCCTTTAACTCGTAGTCCGCCCCCTCCACCTCAACCCTGGAAAACGGGAAGGGGAGTGTGATGTAGGCCTCCCTCTGAATCCACAGAAAACTCTCTTTTTCAACTGCAGGAGGGTGCAGAACTCCAACGACCTTAAAGCTGCTCCCCTGGTCGATAAAGTCTATGTTGATCGGATCCATCGCCTCCTTGAAAACGTAGAGCATGGCATCCCTAACCGGAGATGAGGGCTTCTCCGGAAAGACGGCCTCGAAGTAAGCCCTTCCGTCGGAGGCAGTGTAATGCACCTTAAGCTCCCGTTCTCCTTCAGTCTCGTTCAAAAACTTCACGAAGGAATACCCGGGGCTGTAAAGCACTATCTCGGGTATGTAGCTCCCGTTTTTCCACACCATTACGTTTTGGTGCACCTCGGCCGGTTTGGGGTTGAGCTCCTCCACCTCGTAACCCTCCGGGATGATGAGAACGAAGCTCCTCCAATTGAACTCGTAGGACTGGTTGGCCATCCAAAGGGTTAAGTTCCCCGATAGTGGGGACACGAGGTAGTGGTCTTCAAGTACAAGGGCGTTTGTAACCCCCAGGTCAACGGTGGCGCTCCAGTTCTCCCCAAGCTTTATCGGACCGTCCTCGGGCACTATGAAAGCGGGCTTCAGACCCCTCTCAGCGTACCTCTGGATTATGTTGTACCTGAGGCTCGCGTAAACGGTGTTGTTTATCACCATGAAGAAAACCTGCTTCGCGGCCTCGCTGTTGTTTTTTGCGATTTCATTGAGGGATTCCACGTACTCGGGGTCCTTAAGCGTCACCTCAAGCCGGAACTTCCCTATCCACGAGGTGCCGTTCCCGACCTTGGCCGGCTCTATCTGGAGTATCACGTCTACATCAAAAACGTTCTGGGGCCGATTGGCCGCAGCGACGGACTTAAAAGCCCAGGATGAAGTCATGAGCATCAGCATCAGCAATACTGCAAGGGACCTTCTCATTTCAACCACCACACGAAACTGGCCCGGGACATAAAAAAGCTTATTGGTTCGTCGGTGTATGTTTTCCCATGAGAAAGAAGTACAGAAAAGTCGTGGTTGGTGGAACTTTTGACAGGCTCCACCTCGGCCACAAAGCCCTCCTGAGGAAGGCCTTCGAGGTGGGGGAAATAGTTTACGTAGGCCTTACTGCGGATGAGATGATTAGAAACAAGCCCTATGCTGAGAAAATACTCCCCTACGAGCTCAGGCTGAAGGACTTAATCAAGTTCTTTGAGGTCAACGAGTACAAAAACTACAGGGTCATTAAAATAAACAGTGCTATAGGCTTTGCCGACAAAATAAAAAGCCTGGAAGCCATAGTGGTCAGTGAGGAGACCTACAAGGGTGCCCTCTTCGTGAACCGGGCCAGAGAAGAAAAGGGGCTCAAGCCCTTGGAGATAGTGGTTATACCCATCATAAGGGCCCAAATAGGGAAAAAGATAAGCTCCTCGCTAATAAGGGCCGGCCTAATAGACCCCTTCGGCAGGCCGCTCAGGGAAAGACGTTTAAGGGGGAAGACCATAACACCTTCGGTGATACCCGATGGGAAAGTTGAAGGAGCCCATAATAGCGATAAACTTCAAAACCTACATAGAGGCCACCGGGAGGAGGGCCCTTGAGATAGCCAAGGCTGCGGAAAAGGTTTGGAAGGAAACGGGAGTTACTATGGTCGTCGCCCCCCAGCTCGCAGACCTCAGAATGATAGCTGAGAGCGTTGAGATTCCCGTTTTTGCCCAGCACATCGACCCGGTAAAGCCCGGAAGCCACACGGGGCACGTACTTCCTGAGGCCGTTAAGGAAGCCGGGGCAGTGGGAACGCTCCTCAACCACTCCGAGAACAGGATGATCCTGGCTGACCTTGAGGCGGCCATAAGGAGGGCGGAAGAGGTCGGCCTCATGACGATGGTGTGCTCCAACAACCCCCCGGTTAGCGCTGCAGTCGCGGCACTGGGGCCGGATTACGTTGCCGTTGAGCCTCCAGAACTCATAGGAACCGGAATTCCGGTGAGCAAGGCCAAGCCAGAGGTCGTCACCAACACGGTAGAGCTCGTTAAGAGGGTTAACCCGGAAGTTGGAGTGCTGACGGGGGCCGGCATTTCCACGGGTGAGGACGTCAAGAAGGCGCTTGAGCTGGGCAGCGTTGGAGTTTTGCTTGCCAGCGGTGTCACAAAGGCAAAGGACCCTGAGAAGGCGATATGGGACTTGGTATCGCTGATCGTTTGAACTCTTTTTTCAAACTTTTGGGCCCACTTGTACAGTCTTAAAGTTTATAAGCCAGTAGTTTGGTCTCTCTATCGGGCAGCCCCGTGGTGTAGCGGCCAAGCATGCGGGACTTTGGATCCCGCGACCCGGGTTCGAATCCCGGCGGGGCTACCATAGAAACTTTGCATTGCAAAGTTTCATCAAAGGTGGAATGTCTTTTTATGTGCCCTGCTTTTTAGGTGATTCTCCATCAACGGGACAATTCTCAAGGGGTTTGCTCCGGAGTATAACGCCCTTTGGGCGTTAAAAAGGAAGAAAACCCACATCTCTCTGCTCTCTATCAAGAGAATCTAACCCCATCAAGCCAATTCTCGATGACATTCAAATTTTTGGTGAAGCTTTTTCTAAAAGCGGGACAACAGCCCCATTGAGTTTTTATCAAAGCTTGCGGTTCCTTCTGAAATTGCTTTTCTGCAAGGATTTTCCAATAAAGTAGCTAAAAAGTGAGGTAATTCTTCAAACATGGAAATGGGAAAGAAGTTTGTCTCGCTTTGGTGTCCTTCGAGCGTTGATTTAAAAAGCTGACTCATAGGGGCCAAACCTGAAAAACAAACTTTAAAAATGAAAATTTTTAGTTTTTATTTTGAAGTATATCGATACTGTTAGGATAAGCGGTAGGGCGTTAGGTTTAAGTTTCTGATAATTTTTCAGAAAAAGAAGGGAGAGAAATGAAGGCTGAGAGCA
>LDZR01000828.1_pt1 | contig 19490 bp, 21 predicted proteins | sample 615371 | NCBI WGS metagenome assembly LDZR01 (sample SAMN03408294, study PRJNA278302) | terrestrial metagenome | isolation source: oil reservoir sample K2 | place: USA: Alaska, North Slope, Kuparuk formation | collected 2013
GGCGAATTCGCCGATAAGCCATATTTACAATCAACTAAAACTTTAATAGGACATACTTTGGGAGCTGCTGGTGCAATTGAATTAATAGCTTCAGTAATAGAAAGTAACAATCATTTTGTTCATGGAATGCCAAATTTAGAAGAGCCCGATGAAGAAATGAAAACACTCAACATTCCAAGAAAGACTCAAGACGCTGAATTAAATGTAATTTTAAAGAACTCCTTTGGCTTTGGAGGGCACAATGCGTCTTTAATTTTTGTTAAATCATAAAAGGGGGAACAATTATGCCTAAGATAGGAATAGTAACCGATAATACTTGTGACATCGAACCAAAGCAATTAGAAGAAATGGGGATAGGTTTTGTTTCATTGTATGTAAAGTGGAAAGGTAAGTTTGAAAGGGCTGTGGACATTGATACAGACGATTTCTATGAGTTTTTAAAAACATCTGACTATATACCTGCTACTTCACAGCCAACGCCTCAAGATTTTGAAGAGGTATACAAAAAAATGCTTAAAGATTACGATGAATTAATATCTGTCCATCTTCCAGAAAAACTGAGTGGAACTTATAACTCTGCTAGGATAGCTGCTCAGAATGTTGATGAAAAAAGGATCCATATAGTGGAAAGTTATGAAGCCACATGGGGATTGGGTCATTTAGTACTAGAATTAAAAGAACTTATAGACTCAGGAGATTATACTATAGAAGAGTTGAAAAATTTTGTGGAACATTTTCACGAAAAAGTAAATGTATACTTTACCGTGGGAAGTTTAAATTATCTTGCAAAAGGTGGAAGAATAGGGAGAGCAACTGCCTTTTTGGGAAGTATGCTAAATATTAAGCCATTGTTAAAACTGGAGAATGGTGAAATATTCCCTGTTAAAAGAATCAGAGGATACAATAAAATAATTAAAGAGCTTACGACATTGGCAATGGAAGAAAAAGGTAAAGGAGAGTTAAAGAATATAACCGTGGAGCATACAGGGAGTTTGAAATTAGGTGGCGATTTGTTGGACGAAGTAGTTAAATTGGGAGTTCCGAGGGAAAAGATAATCTTTGAACCGATGGATATAATAATAGGTATGCATTTAGGACCTGATTCGGGTGGAATAGTGACTTCATGGGAGTGAAAATTATGAATATAGAAAAAATAATGAAGATATTACCCCATCGCTATCCTTTTTTACTTGTTGATGGGGTTTTAGAGTTAAATGAAGAAAAGATCAGAGCGTTTAAAAACGTAAGTGTTAATGAACCTTTTTTTCAAGGTCATTTCCCAAATTATCCAATTATGCCAGGGGTACTTATCGTTGAGGGTATGGCTCAAACAGCTGGTTTATTGCTTTTGAAAGATACAAATGAGAATGTAATTCCTTTGTTTACAGGTATAGATAAGGCGCGATTTAAGAAAGAAGTAAGGCCTGGAGACAAACTAATATACGATTTAGAGATTTTACAAAAAAAAGGAAACATGTTCAAGTTAAAAGGAGTAGCTGCTGTGGAAGGGCAGGTATGTGCACAGGCAGAGATAATGGTGGGTATCAAAAAGAGTTGAAGATGGAGGTGCAGTGTTGGAAGCTGTAAAAAATCGAGTTACAGACTTATTGAAAATTAAATATCCCATATTAGAAGGCGGAATGGCATGGGTGGGTACTGCAAAATTAGCTGCCGCTGTTTCTAATGCAGGTGGATTAGGAACTATAGGTTCTGGAAGCATGGATGCAAAACTTTTAAAGAAACAGATTGATTCAATAAGAGAAATGACTGATAAACCTTTTGCCGTAAACGTTATTATGCTTAATCCTCATATAGAAGAAGTCATAGATCTGATAATTCAAGAAAAAGTTCCAGTTGCTATTTTGGGAGCAGGAAATTCTAGCAAATATATTCCTATGCTTAGAGAAAATGGGATAACAACCTTGGCGGTGGTCTCCTCAGAAAATCTAGCGAAAAGGCTGGAAAATGCCGGAGCAGAAGCTATAATAGGTGAAGGAATGGAATGTGGTGGACACATTGGGGATGTAACTACCATGGTATTGATTCAAAGGCTTTCCAGTATGTTGTCGGTTCCTGTAATAGCAGCAGGTGGAATTGCTAATGGCCCTGGTGCCGTTGCTGCTTTATCCTTGGGGGCAGAAGGTATTCAGATGGGAACACGTTTTATAGCCACATATGAATGTGAAGCTCACGAAAATTACAAAGAGAAAATAATAAGTGCAGGTATTAGAGACACTATAATTACTGGTCAGAAAATGGGTCATCCGGCTCGCATAATAAAAACAAAGTTTGGTAAAAAAATAGCGAAATTAGAAGCATCATCGCCTGAAGAAGCTGAAGAAGCTTTGGTAGGTAGCCTTATGAAGGCTTTCCTGTATGGTGACGAAGAAAGTGGGTCTTTCATGGCAGGGCAATCCGCTGGCTTGATAGAGGAAATAAAAAGTGTTAACGAGGTTATCGAAGATATAATGTCATATATTTTGAAAAATTATGACTTAGAAAAAAATATCGATAAAGGGAGGAGATAAGTTTTGCGATGTTTTGTGTTTACAGGACAAGGATCCCAATACTTGGGAATGGGAAAGGATATATTAGAAAAAAAACCCGAATATGAATTGTTTTTTGATAAAGTAAAAAATAAGATTGGAGTGGATATAAAAAGTATAATATTTGGCACTGATGAAAAAGAGCTTACCTTAACCCAAAACGCACAAGTTGCTATATTAACAATTAGCTATATGAAGTATTTGAATGCTTTAGAAGAAGGTCTTAAACCTGATGTGGTGGCGGGGCATTCTTTAGGAGAATGGACAGCCCTTTTAGCCTCAAACATGATCAATTTCGAAGATGCAATTGAAGCGGTTTATTATAGGGGATTATACATGAGTGAAGCGTTTGAACCAGGAAAGGGTGGCATGGCAGCGGTAATAGGTATGGATTTAAATGAGATTGAAAAAATTTTAGCCAATTATCCAAACGTTCAAATAGCTAATTACAACTCTCCCTCACAGATTGTAATAAGTGGAGAAATGGAAGAACTCTTGATTTCTATGGAAAAACTCAAAGAAGAAGGAGCCAGAAAAGTTGTTCCCTTGAATGTAAGTGGTCCGTTTCATTCGAGATTTTTAAAAGATGCAGAAGAAAGGTTAAGAAAACGAATTGAGCATATAGAATTCAGGAAACCAACGTTTCCCATTGTTCAGAATGTGACAGCAAAGTTTGAAACTGATCCTGATATCATTAAGGAAAATGTAATTAAGCAAATAACTTCACCTGTTAGATGGATTGAATGTGTTGAAGAATGTTTGAATAATGGTGTGGACGAATTTGTTGAAATTGGACCTACAAATGTGCTCACAAAATTTATTAAACAAATCAATAAAAATGTTAAATTACTTAATATATAAAAATAAAATTGGGGGTGTTTCCCTTTGAAGTTGAGTCAAAAGATTGCGATCGTAACAGGTGGTTCTAGAGGAATAGGGAAAGAAATATCACGCAATTTCATAAAAGAAGGTGCCACCGTAATAGCGATCGCTAAAGATGAAAGACCTCAAATAGAAGAAAACGAAAAAAATGATTTTCCAGAAGATAGGTTCGTTTATTGCCAAGCAGACATAACTGATTTTGCTACGATTAATGAGCTTGTGACTCAGATATATAATAAATACCAAAAAATCGACATATTAATAAATAATGCTGGAATGGCAAAAGATAACTTTTTAGTTATTATGAAAGAAGATGATTTTGATAAGGTAATACAAGTGAATTTAAAAGGAACTTTTATAATGACAAAAGCAGTTGCAAAGATAATGAGAAAACAAAAGTTTGGAAATATAATAAGCATGGCAAGTGTGGTAGGCATGGAAGGAAACATTGGCCAAACTAATTATTCAGCAGCAAAAGCAGGTATAATCGGAATGACAAAATCTTGGGCGAAAGAACTTACAATGAAAGGAGAAAATATCAGAGTAAACGCCATAGCACCCGGTTTTGTTAGAACAGGGATGACAGAAAGTTTAAAAGAAGAATTGATAGAGTATGTTATAGAAAATACTTGTTTAAAACGATTAGGAGAGCCTCAGGATATAGCGAAATTAGCCGTATTTTTAGCCAGTGATGATTCTTCCTTCATAACAGGACAAGTTATAAGGATAGACGGTGGATTAAGAATTTAATGTTTTAAAATAAAAAACCCGAGGTCATGTATTTTATAACCTCGGGATTTTGTTTTCAAAAGAGATGGTACACTTTAAAGATTGAAACGGTTATAAGTGCCGTTACCGCCATAATCTTGATTAGTATGTCTAGAGAAGGACCAACGGTATCTTTCAGTGGATCCCCTACTGTATCTCCCACGATTGCTGCCTTATGGGCATCCGTACCTTTCCCTTCTCCCTCGACACCACCGGATTCTATTCTCTTTTTAGCGTTATCCCAAGCGCCTCCAGAATTAGCTGTAAATATTGCTAGCATAACACCACTGAGAGTAGTTCCTATCAAAAGTCCTCCTACGAAGTTTGGACCAAGTAAAAGTCCAGAAATTATAGGTGTTAAAGTGGCAATGAGAGCGGGGAATTTTATTTGACTTAGAGAACCTTCGCTACTAATCCTGATGCATCTTTCGTAATCGGGGTCTGCTGTTCCCTCCATCAATCCGGGTATTTCTCTAAACTGTCTTCTAACCTCATCAACCATCTTGTTAGCAGCATTTACCACGGCATTTATTAGAAAAGAACTAAAAAAGAAAGGTAGTGCAGCACCGAAAATAGCTCCGGCTATTGTTCTAGAATCTATCATGTTCAAGATCAAGATACTTTCTAAATGCCCTACTCCTCCATCTCCTGGACCTGCTTGAGAATAAATAAAAGATGCGAAGAGAGCTAATGCCGCTAAAGCAGCGGAACCAATAGCAAAACCTTTACCTATAGCAGCTGTTGTGTTCCCTACAGAGTCTAGTTTATCGGTTATCTCTCTAACCTCTGGGGGCAATTTTGACATTTCACTTATTCCACCAGCATTATCTGCGATTGGACCGTAAGAATCAACTGAAACGGTTGTTGCAACGAAAGAAAGCATACCCAAGGCAGCCATTGCTACACCGTATAACCCTGCTATTTCAAAGGACACAAGGATTCCTAACATCAAAAGGAAAACGGGCAACAGAACGCTTTCCATTCCTAAGGCTAATCCTTTTGTTATGACAATAGCTGGACCACCCTTAGCAAATTCGCTTAATTCCTTTGTTGGATGGTATGCATCATTAGTGTAATATTCCGCTATAAGTCCCATAAAAATACCGTCTATTATACCTATGGCAGCTGCTAACCAAGGTGAGAAGTATCCCAATCTGAAACCGATATTTTGAAATTCAGTAACACTGATGCCCCTCAAGTAGAAAAAGCTAAGAAAAAAAGTTAAAATTACAGTTAAAAATGCTGATGTCATCAAAGATATATTCAAATCTCTATGAGGATCATTTGAAGGCTTTTTTAAGATTATATACAATATTCCAATCATCGAAGAAATTAGCCCTAGAGATATAAAAAGTATAGGATAGTAAGTCAATCTCATGGTAGTATCATAAGAAAGATTTTGAGGGCCCAAAAGGAAATGAGAATACAGTATTAGAACTATAGATGAAATTACCGCACCGACATAACTTTCCAACAAATCAGCACCAAGTCCTGCAACATCTCCAACGTTATCTCCTACGTTATCAGCGATAGTTGCGGGATTTCGCGGATCATCTTCGGGTAATGCTAATTCTGTTTTTCCAACTAAGTCTGCTCCCATGTCTGCAGCCTTTGTGTAAACTCCTCCTCCAACCCTATCAAACATAGCGATTATTGAACATCCAAGGGCGTATCCTGAAACGGTCATGGTGAAAGGAATGTAATTTATTCCCAACCAGTTGACTTTGATTACCAAATTTTCTGGAGAAAGCTGTCCCAACCAATTTCCAAAAATAATGTATACTAAAAATAAACCTAATAGAGCCAATCCAGAAACGCTGAGTCCCATAACGCTTCCACCTTGAAATGCAACTTTCAAAGTTTTTCCTATACTTTTCTCTGTTCGAGCCTTATTGCTAACTCTGACGTTAGCGTAAGTAGCTATTTTCATACCTATGTATCCTGCTAAGGCACTAAAAAAAGCTCCCATTACAAAAGCAACTCCAACATACCATTCTACCACGATACCTAAGGCTAAGGCGATAAAAATGCTATAAACGGACAATACTTTAAGCTCATGGTTAACAAAGGCGGAAGCACCAATTCTAATAGCCTTTGCAATGTGTTGCATTCTTTCGGTACCTTCATCTAAAGCAACGACCTGTCTAAAGTTAACACTTGCAAAAATTAAAGCAATAACAGGAACTACTGCCAAAATCCATAGACTACCCACTGTTTCACCTCCAAAGTGTTGTGAAATTTGAAGTATAACATTATACCCCATTTTATTATACCATCCTCTACTCAAAAAAATAAGTTTTAAAAATACCAATTAAATGTAACCAGAAACAATTAAACGACTTTAAAAACAATTAGAAGGATAGATCTTTCGAATAGTATTTATTGTTTTTTTAAAAACTTTTGATAAAATATATAATAAAGAAAAAAAGTTTTAAGGAAAATTAATATGTATATTCTGTCAAATATCACAAAAGGGGAGGAATTTTATTTGTTATTCGATATGAGTTTAAAAGAATTTTTAGCAAAGCTTTCGTCTAACGAACCAGCTCCAGGAGGCGGAAGTGCTGCAGCATTAGCAGGTTCTATTGCAGCTAGTTTAGGATGCATGGTAACAAATTTAACTATCGGTAAAAAAAAGTACGAAGAAGTTGAAGAAGAAATGAAAAATTTGAAATTAAAGTTAGAAGAGTACAGAGACAAATTCCTTCAACTTATGGAGGAAGATGCAGAAGCTTTCAACGGGGTGTTAGAAGCATTAAAGCTTCCAAAAAGTACTGAAGATGAGAAAAGAGTTAGAAATGAAAAAATACAGGAAAATACGAAAAAAGCCACACTTGTTCCGCTAGAAATAGCCAAAGACGCGTTGGAAGTCATGGAACTTTCGGGGATTACAATAGAAAAAGGTTATAAAATGGCTAAAAGTGACGCAGCTATTTCCCTTGTAATGGCAAAAGCAGCGGTTGATGGTGGATTATATAATGTAAAAATAAATCTTCCATCGATTAAAGACGAAGATTTTCTAAGAGACATCAACAGTCAAATTGAAAAAATTGAAGGAGAAGCAAACACCCTTGAATTAAGACTGCTATCCAAAGCTAATATATAATTTTAAAAAAGGGGGTGGAACATAATGGCTGAAGAAGAATATTTAAGAGAAGAATTAATGAAAAAAAAGAAAACTTTAGAAGCACAGAAGAAATCTATTGAAAAATATATGGGCCCTCATGAGCATGATGAATCTCTTGAGAAAGAATGGGAAAGGATTAACCAAGAGTTAGAACAAATAGAAAAACAGTTGGAAGAAATAGAGAAGGAATAAAAAGTTGGCCGGTTCTCTACCGGCCATATTTTATAATATTCATTTGAAAAGGATTTAGGGGTGAAAATAAGTTTGATTTTCTAGCAATTCTTCGTTTGGTACGTTTCGAATCTCTTTGGCGGGAACACCGACGTATATTTTTTTTGGTTCCAAATTTTTAGTAACCACGCTTCCGGCGCCAACCAACGAATCTTCTCCAATTATTTTTCCGGGCAATATTGTTGCGTTAGCTCCTATTCTTGCCCCTTTTTTGATAATGGGACCTTTGAAAAGCGTTTTTCTCTTCTCTGTTCTTCCTAAAAATTGATCGTTGGTAAAGGTAACTCCTGGAGCTATGAAACAATAATCTTCTATTGTAGAGATGGCCGTAATGTAAGCCTCTGTTTCTATCTTTACGTACTTACCTATTCTACTTTTATTTTCTATTGTAGCACCTTTTCCGATGATAGTATTTTCTCCAATTTCTACATCTTCTCTTATGCTCGCCAAATCTCCAATAAAAACATCATTTGATATTTTAGTACCTTTATATAAGATGCAACATGCTCCCACGATGACATTATTGCCCAAAGTTATAGGAGAAAAAGTTTGTGTTTCTGTTGTGGCAGAATTTTTAGCTTTAAGAGGTGATTTCCCTATTATAGAATTATCTGATATCGTACAGTTTTCTCCAATAATACTATCTTCTTTAATTATTACATTATTTCCTATTATAGTACCTTTTTTAATAACAACATTTTCTTCAATTATAGCATTGTAACCTATTTTAACGCTAGTATCAATTTTAGCGGTTTTTGATATATAAGAAGACATTTTTATCCCCCTTAGGTGTATAAAAAATAATTTTAAGAAAACTCTTTTGATATTTCTATTATTATCTTATCGTCAACTAAACCTTTAACAGTCTTTCCCTTTTTGATCCTTTGTCTGATATAAGTTGATGAGATTTCAACGATAGGACTTTCCAATTTCACATATTCAAAATCTACACTATCTAGATTTTTTTCTTCAAAGTATCTGGGATAGACCACTAATTTTACCTTCTTTAATATTTCTTCCCATTTATACCATTTGTGAAAGTTTTTAAGGGAGTCTTCACCTATCAAAAGATAAATATTTTTATCAAGATTAGATAAATATTCTATGGTCCTTATTGTGTATGACGGTGAGGGCAGTTTATTTTCTATATCGCTTACTTCAAAATAATATTCAAAAAAAATCCTCTCACACCAAGAATACCTCTTATCGAAATCTGCTATGAAATCTATGCTCTTATGTGGGGGATTTTTAGAAGGTACTATTAAAAACCTATCAGGTTTGAATTCATCATAAGCTATCTCGGCAATTATTCTGTGACCTATATGAGGAGGGTTGAAACTACCACCAAAAAGCATCAACATGGCAAACACCTTTTCTTATGGAATGTATTCAAAAGCGAAATTTCCAATGTACACCGTATCTCCTTCTTTAACTCCTGCATTTTTGAGAATTTTATTCAATCCATTTTTTTCCAATGTGTTTAAAATTAACAAGCGAGAATCCTTTTGGTTGATATCGTATCTAGTTAACAACTTTTCAATGCCATCTCCCACAACCTCAAAGGTTTCATTATCCCATTTTATAACGTTGATTTTTATATAAGGATCTGGTTCATAGATAACGGGTTGTATTTTGATTTTTTCCGTTATGGCAGATTTTAACCTTTTTTCAAAAAGCTTCTGTTGCTCAATTTTTTCTTTGCTTATATGATTCCAGACCATAGTTATAAGCTCTTGAATGTTTTCACCAGTATAAGCGGAGATTGGAAAAATATCTTTACCGGTTCTATTTTTGAAATCTGTTAATCTCTTTTCAAGAGTGTCTTTTTGTATAGTATCTATCTTATTTGCAACTATGATCTCTTTCTTTTTAGAAAGAATATGAGAAAAAGACTCTAATTCTTTTCTAATAAGTATATAATCCTCTACTGGGTTGTCTCTTTCAAAACAAGATATATCGATAAGATGTACTAAAATGGAACATCTTTCAATATGCCTTAGAAATTGATCTCCTAAACCTTTTCCTAAATGCGCTCCCTCTATAAGTCCAGGGATATCAGCTACTACGAAAGAATAACCTGTGTTGATTTTTACCACGCCTAAATTTGGAACTATAGTTGTGAAAGGGTAATCAGCGATTTCTACTTTGGCGTTTGAAATCCTTGAAATTAATGTTGATTTACCCACGTTAGGGTAACCAATCAATCCTACATCTGCTACTATTTTTAAGACTAACTTTAGATTTTTAGATTCACCTTCCACACCTTTTTCCGCGATTCTTGGAACCTGTAGAGTTGAAGTTGCAAATCTCGCATTTCCTTTCCCGCCTTTACCTCCACGAGCAACAACCAAATATTGTTGTGGAACTTTTAAATCTGAAAGTAATTCATTGGTTTCAAGATCATAGACACAAGTACCTACAGGTACCTCTATCAAAACATTTTCTCCGGATTTACCAGCTTTCTTTTTATTTTTACCATTTTCACCGTTTTTTGCTCTAAAAATTTTCTTGTATTTAAAATCTACCAATGTATTTTTATTGAGTGTTGATTTGATGATAATTGAGCCACCATCTCCTCCGTCTCCACCATCTGGCCCACCTTTTTCTACAAATTTTTCTCTTCTAAAGCTTACAGCTCCATCGCCTCCTTTTCCTGCAATTACTTTGATATTCACTTCATCTACAAAATCACCGATCAAAACGTTGCACCTCCACTTATTTATCAAAAATCCTTTTAATAGAATTTTTATCGAATCCAAATTCTTCTTCCTCTATATTCCCTAGAGGTTCAACGTGGATTATCACATCTTTTATGTAAGGATTTATTTTTTTTAACTCCCTTTCAACTTGAGAGGCTATTTCATTAGCTTCTTTGATTGTCATCTCTTCGTCTACTTCGATATGAAGTTCGACAAAATAGACATATCCAGCTTTTCTCACCCTGATTTTATGGGGATTATAAGCTTTACCAATCTTTTCAACGGCTTCTAAAGTATTGTAATAGATTTCCCCTAGCTCTTTTGAACTCCCCATAAACTCATCCGAAGTTTCAAGGAACATCTTTATTCCAACTCTGAATATGAACACGGATACAATAATTGCTACCAACGAATCCACCCACATTATATTTAACGTAAGGTAAAATATTATACCAATTAAAACAGACAATGAGGTTAAAATGTCGTTTTTCATATTTAAAGCGTCAGCCACTAAAGAAGAATTTCTTATTTTATTTCCGATGGACAATTTATACTTATATAAAAAATATTTGGTAAGTATCGAAATCAAAGAAATCCAAAGCACTAAATAAGGCCTGTAAATTAAAAAATTATGGTTTATTATACTTTGAATCGCACCTGTAAGAACTTGGAAACCTGCGTAAATAATTACTAAAGATAAAACCTTAGTAACTATCGTCTCAGCTCTTTCATGACCAAAAGGATGGCTCTCATCTGCAGGCTTACCTGAGATTTTAGATGCAATTAAAGTTAATATTGAAGTTATTATATCCGTAGTTGTATCTATTCCATCAGCTAAAATAGCCATACTACCCGTAATGAAAGAGATAACTAATTTTAAAAAAGCAAGGGCAGCGTTTATTATTATTCCCATCCATGAGGCTTTTGCAGCCATTTTTTCTCTTTGTGAATTAATCTCAAAAGCTTCTTCTTTTGGTGTTTTCTTCAAATAATATTCTCCTTTGTTGGCTTTTGTGAATGTTGACTAAAAACGAAATTCTGACAGTCAATATACCTATGTGCATTGATTATTATACCACAACTAATATTCTTTGAATACAAACTTATTTTTTCACATGAAGTTCTTTTATGGTATAATTAAAATGAATAATTAAATGGGTGGGGAGAGGGGCTAAGGGGCGCTAAAGCAACTAAAAAGAATGTAGAAAAGAAAAAAGGAGAGTGGATCTTATAAATATTTTAAACATCAATGGTTTAATTCCAAAGTTGCCAATAATCCAAGGAGGCATGTCTGTTGGCATCTCTCTTGATAATTTAGCATCAGCGGTAGCAAACGCTGGGGGGATTGGTGTAATAGGTACTGCGGGAATCGGGTTAATCGAAAATCCTCAAACCAGAAAAGTGAAAGAAGCGAATATGGAGGGTCTTAAAAAGGTTATTAGAAAGGTAAGAGAAAAGACAAATGGAATAATTGGCGTTAATATAATGACTGTTTTGACTGATTATAAAGAGCTTGTGAAAACAGCGGTAAAAGAAGAAATTGATTTAATAATATCTGGAGCGGGCTTGCCTTTAAATTTACCTGAATTTGTAGATAAGAATTCTAAAACAAGGTTAGTTCCTATAGTTTCTTCTTTAAAAGCTGCCCAGGTGATATTCAAAAGATGGTGGAGTAAATATAATTACATTCCTGATGCATTTATAGTGGAAGGTCCAAAAGCTGGGGGACATTTGGGATTTAAAAAGATTAATCTGGAAAATCCTGAATTTCATCTCGAAGTTATCGTTCCTCAGATAGTAGATTTCTGTGAGGAAATTAAAAGAGAATACAATAAAGAAGTACCTGTAATAGCTGCCGGGGGTATCGACTCACCTGATAAGGTAAAAGAAATATTTTCGTTAGGAGCTAAGGGGATACAAGTTGGAACTCCTTTTATAGCGACTAAAGAGTGTGACGCCGATATAAAGTTTAAAGAGGCTTTGATAAATGCCAAAGAAGAAGATATAGTAATAATTGAAAGTCCTGTCGGCCTTCCTGGAAGAGCTATCAAAAACAAATTTATAGAAGATGTTTCAAAAGGGATTAAAAAGCCATTCAAATGCCCTTATCACTGTATTAAAACGTGTAATTTTGTTGATACTCCATATTGTATAGCCAAGGCTCTGCTTAACGCAGCAAAAGGGAATTTAGATGAGGGGTTTGTTTTTAGTGGACAGTACGGCTACAAAATCGATAAAATTACAACCGTTCAAGAGGTAATAAACTATCTTTTTGAAATCAATGAAGAGAAAGCGAAAAAGCCAACTCCACAACGCTCATAGAGACCATGGCTTTGATAATTAAGTCATAGTTGATTAGTTTCAGTCACCAACAAAAAACTTAGGAACTCAGTCCAGGGTGAGGAGGTTCTAAATACAAATTTAAATTAAAGACATTAAAAAATAAAAAACAAAAAAAAAGGAGGTCATCTTATGTTAAATTTTGAATTTGTAAGTCCGACACGAATAATCTTTGGGAAAAAAGCCGAAGAAAAGGTTGGGGAAGAGGTAAAAAAGCATTCCAATAAGATTTTATTTCACTATGGACAAGGAAGCATTAAAAAAACAGGTTTGTATGATAGAGTGGTAAAATCTTTGAAAAGTGCAGGGGTTGAGTTTGTTGAATTGGGTGGTGTTCAACCCAATCCCAGATTAAGTTTGGTAAGAAAGGGTATTGAAATATCTAAAAAAGAAGATATTAATTTTATACTTGCTGTGGGTGGAGGAAGTGTAATAGATTCCGCAAAGGCTATAGCAGCAGGAATGAAGTATGAGGGGGATGTGTGGGAATTGTACGAAGGGAAGGGAATTTTGAAAGAAGCGCTTCCCGTTGGTGTCATTCTAACCATACCTGCTGCTGGTAGCGAAGCTAGTATGGGATCGGTTATTACAAATGAAGAAGGATGGTATAAAAGATCAATAAATTATGATATTTTAAGACCAGTTTTTGCAATAATGAATCCTGAACTAACTTATACTTTACCACCTTTTCAAACAGCTGTGGGAGCAGTGGATATGTTAACCCACGTAATGGAAAGATACTTCACCAACACCCAACATGTTGAGTTAACCGATAGGTTGAGCGAAGCCACTATGAGAACTATAATCCACAATGCACCTTTAGCCCTTAAAGACCCTTACAATTACGACGTCAGAGCTGAAATTATGTGGTCGGGTACCGTTGCACATAACGGTTTGTTAGGAACTGGAAGGGAAGAAGACTGGGCAACTCATGATATAGAACATGAAGTGAGTGGCATTTACGATGTTGCACATGGAGCAGGTTTGGCTGTTTTATTCCCTGCTTGGATGAAATATGTTTATAGGCACGATTTAAACAGATTTGCTAGGTATGCTGTAAATGTTTGGAACGTCGAAGCTGATTTCTTCAACTTAGAAAAAACCGCTTTAGAGGGAATTAATAGGCTTGAGAAATATTACAAAGAGGATTTAAAATTACCGATAACTTTGAAGGAATTGAAAGTTCCCGATGACAGATTCGAAGAAATGGCAGAAAAGGCAACGGAAAGAGGACCTTTGGGTAATTTTGTAAAACTTTACAAGGAAGATGTTCTAAATATCTTAAAATTAGCTAGGTAAAAAAGGGCTTTATGCCCTTTTTCCATTTTTAGGGATATTCTTCTTTTTGTTGTTATTACTTTTCAACGTTCATAAGACTTAATCTGTTTATCAAAATTTTTGGTTAATTCTTTAAAAAGCGATAGAAATTTTTGGTTTTCTTCTTTGGTTCCAACGGTTACTCGAATTTTATTTTCTAAAGTGCCGGTGTATCTTCTCAAAAGTATTTTGTTTTCTAAAAAGTAGTTGTAAACAGCTTTGGCAGTTAAGCCTTCTATTTTATCAAAATCCAATAGTATAAAATTAGCATCACTTTTTAAGGCGACTCGTCCAAGCTCTTTTGAAAGCTTATTTCTTTCTTCGATGATGTAATCAATTTTCTCTAAAATAAGATGGTAATTTTCTATTATGGTATCTACCATCTTTTCGGTTAATACGTTAAAACTATAGGGGGATTTTATTTTCATTATTTGTTTAACTATTTCTTCATTAGCTATTAAGATACCTGCCCTAATACCTGCCAATCCAAACGCTTTGGAAAATGTTTTTAATAGTATAAGATTTGGGTAGTCTTTTAAATATTGTATCATGCTTGTTTTTGAAAAATCCGCATATGCTTCGTCAACAATTACCGGGGCTCCTGTTTTTAAAGCTTTTGAGATCTCTTTTTGGGGTTGCAAGTTTCCTGTAGGATTGTTTGGCGAGCAGATAAATATCATACTTGTTTGATCATCTATGGATTTATCCAGGTCTTTTATTTCGTAATCGCTATTCAAAGGAATTTTTTTTACTGAAAATCCATTGAGTGCAGAATAAAATTCGTACATTTCAAATGTAGGTGGGCAAACTATTACATTGTTTCCAGAAAAGATTTTAACCAAGTAAGATATCATCTCATCACTGCCGTTTCCTACAACTATGTTGTTCATGTTAAGATCTATATTATATTTTGAAAAATATGAGTTTAAAAAAGTCGCTATTTTATCTCTTATGCTATCAGCAGTTAATTCGGGATACCTATTTATGTTTGTTTCTTTTATTTTTTGGAAAAAGATTTTTTTAAGATCTAAGGAAAGATCGAAGGGATTTTCGTTCTTGCTGAGGTCTATGAATCCTTCGTTGATATTAGTATTAGAAGGTTTGTACTCTTCAAAACTTTCTAAAATTGGGTTGAATTTCAACTTTGCTTACCTCCCTCTGGGGAATGTCTCCTTTTTAATTCTTGAACAACTTCTGCTATATCTATTCCTTCATAGGTTAATAATACCAACAAATGATAAATCATATCAGCGGTTTCGTATATTGTTCTTTCTTTAGTTGGAGCAACTAGGACTTCAACCGCTTCTTCTCCGAATTTTTTATAGATTTTTTCCTTTCCTTCTTTAAACAAATAAGTTGTGTAAGATCCTTCTTTTGGGTTCTTTTTCCTATCTTTTATAGTTTCTTTTAATTGGTTCAGAAAATCTAGAGAGTAATCTATATTAGATTCAGGTAATTTATCAATTTGTTCAATTTTTCTAAAACAACTTTTCGATCCTAAGTGGCAAGCTGGTCCTGTTTGATCAACTTTTAAGAGCAAGGTGTCGTTGTCACAATCTACGTACACTTCTTTCAACTTTTGATAGTTCCCGCTTGTTTCTCCTTTCATTCTGATCCTTTCTTTGCTTCTAGAGTAATAATGGACATATCTGGTTTCTAAAGTTTTATTAAGAGCTTCTTTGTTCATATAACCTAAAGTTAATACGTCACCATCAAGATCTTGAACTATTACAGGTATGAGACCATTGCTTTTTTCCCAATCCAACTTGTCTATTATTTGTTTATAATCTAACATTTATTCCCACCTTCTTCAATTGAATTTTGAGGTCCCTTGCACTGTAGATACCAAAATGGAATATGGAAGCAGCAAGAGCAGCATCTGCACCAATTTGAAAAACATCGATAAAATCTTTAACTTCTCCTGCCCCACCAGAGGCGATAACTGGGATTTCTACAGCATCAACTATTTGTTTGGTTAGATTCAAGTCATACCCCTTTTTTACTCCATCGGTGTTCATAGAAGTAACCAGTAGTTCGCCTGCTCCCAAGTCTTGACACTTTCTAGCCCACTCAACAGCGTCTAAATCCGTTTTTTTACTTCCTCCATGGGTGTAGACATAGTATTTTCCGCTTTCAGCGTCTTTTTTTGCATCTATCGCAACTACTACGTTGGAACTTCCTATTATTTTTGAACTTTCTTTAATTAAATTTGGATTTTCAACAGCTGCTGTATTTATAAACACTTTATCTGCTCCACATTTAATTATTTCTACCATTTGTTCAACTGTTTTCAATCCACCACCTACGGTGAAAGGGATGAAAAGTTCTTTGGCAATCTCCTCAACAAGATTTTTGAGTATATTACGTTTTTCTTTAGAGGCCGTTATATCTAAGAATACGATCTCATCAACCCCATCTTTTTCATATTTTTTGGCAAGTTGTACCGGATCTCCCGCGTCCTGTATGTTCTCAAATTGTACCCCCTTTACAACTCTTCCTTCTTTTATATCCAAGGCTGCCACTATTCTTTTTGTCAACATTATTGTTCACCTCTTAACTCCTGCAAATTGATTTTACCTTCGTAAAGAGCTTTTCCTATTATAGCCCCATCGAAACCTATATTTTCCAATTTTTTTAAATCTTCTTTTTTAGTTACACCTCCTGCATAAATTAACTCCTCATCTTGCCAGAATCTTTTTATGTTTAAAGAAACACCTTCTAAAGTTCCATCCTTGCTTGTGTCTGTATAAATGAATCTTTTGGTGTATTTTTTAAAGATAGAAAAAGCATCTTCTAAGGTAATTTGTGAGTTTTCCAACCAACCTTTTGTTTTTAAAGTTCCGCTCTCAACATCCAAACTAATGGTTATATTGTTAAAAGCACTGGTGACTTTTTCTAAAAATTCTAAGTTAAAGGCTGCCGTACCTATGATCACATAAGTAACACCTATTTCGTAGGCATTTTTTATGCTGTCAAAAGTTCTTAATCCTCCACCCAGTTCAACTTTCAACCCGGTTTTTTTGATTATTTGTTTTACAACATCTAAGTTTTTTACAGAGCCTTCAAAGGCACCATCTAAGTCAACAATATGAATCAGATCGACATATTTTGAAAATTCTCTGGCTATTTCTATGGGATCTCCATATTCTTTTATTTCATTTTTGCTACCTTTAAAGAGTCTTACAGCTTTTTTATTCATCAAGTCTATTGCGGGTATTATTTTTATGTTGTTGATAGATTTCACCTCATTATACTTTTTTAAAATTTTCTAATAATTTAATTCCTTTTTCACCTGATTTTTCAGGGTGAAACTGTACTCCGAATACGTTTTCTTTTTGTATGCTCGATGCGAACCTACAAATTTTTTCTCTGCTTTCATATTTAGTGCATGAAATTATGTATTTTTCTTCCGTTGTAACGTAATAAGAATGTACAAAATAGAAGAAGCTTCCATTTTCTATACCTCGAAAAATCAGAGAATCTTTTGTAAATTCAACACTGTTCCAACCTATGTGAGGTACTTTCATGCTTTTAAACTTAACCACTTTACCAGGTAAATAAGAAAGTCCTTTGCCTTCATCTTCTTCGCTACTTTCAAATAACAGTTGCATCCCTAAACAGATACCTAAAAAAGGTTTGCTTTTATCGATATGTTCCAAGATATAATCTTTTAGAGGTAATATATTGTTTGAAACTATTCCGAAAGAACCTACCCCGGGTAGTATGATTTTATCTGCTGTTGTTATGTCATTTATTTCATTGCTAATAATGCCTCCGACAGCTTTTTGGACATTCGAAAAGTTACCGACCCCTCCATTTAATATGACTATTTTCTGCATATATACCACCTCTATAATTTGTAAACCTTGTTTGTACTTTCATGTTTGTCACTTACTTCAAGGGCAATTTTTAAAGCGCTACCTAAAGCTTTGAAAGAAGCTTCAATTATATGATGAGCGTTTTCACCGTTTATTTGCTTAATATGGATAGTTGATTGTAAATACCTTGATAAGCCTAGAACTAATTCTTTGAAGTTGCCTAGGTCAAAACCTTTTTCAGAGTCTTTGATGTTGATATCTATGTTTGCATAGGATCTTGAAATATCAACAGAAACGAGTATAAGGGCATCGTTCATTGGTAAGATGGAGGTTCCGAACCTTTTTATGTTTTTACCTTCCACTTCATTTCTTAAAAATTGGCCAATAGTTATTCCCATATCTTCCCATAAATGGTGACTTAGATCGAACTTTGCCTTGATGATTACTTTTTTTTCCATGTAGTAAAACAGGGTTTTCAATAAATGGTTTAGAACAAGATCTCCAGTATCAACAAATAATTCCGTAGAGTAATTGATTTCTATGTCCGTTTCGTTAGTTTTTCTTCTCATTTCCTTACCTCCATAGACTTTTTGTGTTGGTACATACCTTCGATTTCAGCCATTCTTATGCCTAAGTATCTCTCTTTTAATAGCTCTTCTTTACTCACTTTTGCGATGGATATTTTCTTTGTAAAATCTGATAGGTTCAACACCGATGAGAAACGCGCTGCACCACCCGTTGGCAGTACATGGTTAACTCCTAAGAAATAATCCGCTGCGGGTACAGGTGTGTAATCTCCCAAATAAATAGCTCCGGCATTTTGTATTAGAGGTAGTACTGATTCAGGATCTTTTGTCATTATTTCTAAATGTTCGGGTGCTATTTCATTAGTTTTATTTGCACAATCTTCCATACTTTTGAAAAGATATCTCTCTATCCCCTTTCTTTCGCAATATTCATATAATTCTTTAGAAGTAGTGACCAAGAAAGATCTAGATTCATAACCATGTTCAAGTTGGGAGAGTAAATCGTTTAGAATGTATTCTGGTTTTGCTGTCTCATCTGCTATCACACAGATTTCTGATGGCCCTGCCAAACTGTCTATTCCAACTTCTCCAAACACCTGTCGTTTTGCTTCATTCACATATTGATTTCCAGGACCAAATATTTTATCTACTTTCTTCATACCGATGCCGTATGTCATAGCAGCTATAGCCTGAATTCCACCAATTTTGTAAACTTCTTTTATTCCTAATTTTTTTGCTATATAGATGATGTATGGGTTTATTACCCCATCTTTTGGAGAGGAAGTGATTAACATTTCTTTTACACCTGCAATTGTAGCTGGAATAGCTACCATCAACAAACTCGAAGGTAAGGGTTTACCTCCTGGAACATAGATACCTATCCTGTTTATAGGTCTATTAATTAGTCCATAAGTTGAGTTGTATTCATTGGAATACAAAATATCCTCTGTTTTTTGTTTTATATGGTAATTTTCTAACCTTTGAATTGTTCTTTCTATTACTTCTTTATCTTGCATTGGAATTTCTTCGTCGATATCCCATTCTTCAACTTTTAATTTTATATCTCCATCGTAATTATCGAATTGTTTTGAATACTTTTTTACTGCAGGCATTCCGTTATTTTTTATGTCCTCCAATATCTGTGAAACATAGTTCTGTAATTCCATTATTTTTTCCCTCCCTTGATTTTTTTATTAGTGTCTTTAGAAACTTTGAAATTTTTTTAATTCACATTT
>LDZR01000010.1_pt1 | contig 19467 bp, 22 predicted proteins | sample 615371 | NCBI WGS metagenome assembly LDZR01 (sample SAMN03408294, study PRJNA278302) | terrestrial metagenome | isolation source: oil reservoir sample K2 | place: USA: Alaska, North Slope, Kuparuk formation | collected 2013
GTAAGGCTGATAGGATCTCTTATATCAAAAGAAGAAAGAATAATAAGAAAATATGCAAAAGGTGAAAAAGCTTTAAAAATTGCAGGATTTGTCATGTGCCTTTTTACAACTGCTGTAGCGTATTTTGTGACATGTCTTCTCATCTATTTGGTGGGTTTTATAAATTGTTACTTTCAATATTTCCTCGAAGTAGTGCTCATATACACAACTCTTGCGACAAAAGACCTGGCAAAAGCGGCTTACAGAGTTTTTAAACCTTTAGAAGAGAAAGATTTAGAAACTGCTCGGAAAAAACTTTCTCTCATAGTGAGCAGGGATACTGAAAAATTAGAGGAAAAAGACATAATAAGAGGAGTTTTGGAGACAGTTTCAGAAAATATCTCAGACGGAATAATAGCTCCGATGTTTTACGCATTTTTAGGAGGAGCCCCTCTTGCAATGCTTTATAAAGCTGCAAGTACCTTGGATTCTATGGTGGGATATAAAAATGAAAAGTACAAAGACTTGGGCTTTGCTTCTGCGAAGTTAGATGATATTTTGAACTTCATACCTGCGAGAATAACTGGTCTTTTAATAGTAATCTCCTCTTTTTTACTGGGTTATGACTACAAAAACAGTTTCAAAATTTTTATGAGAGACAGATTAAAGCATGACAGTCCAAATAGTGCTCATGGGGAAGCTGCTTTGGCTGGAGCGCTGGGTGTAGAGCTGGGAGGATTAAATTACTATTTTGGGAAGCCTGTGATAAAACCCAAGTTAGGAGACAAAAAAGTGGATCTATCTTTAAGACACATAAAAGACAGCGTAAAAATAATGTATATGACCTCTTTTATAGGGTTAATCGTATTTTATCTATTCGAAATTTTCTTTAAAAAATTGATTTGAAAGGGGAGATTTGAATGAAAGAAAAAGAGGTATCTTTAAAAAATGTGAAAACCCTCACTTTAGTTGCCATGCTAATAGCGCTGTCAGCTGTAGGGGCCTTGATTAAAGTTTTTAATACAGTTGCCTTTGATTCAATGCCTGGATATTTTGCGGCTTTGTATCTGGGAAGCTTGTATGGAGCTATTGTCATAGCTTTGGGACATCTTTTAACTGCGGTTACATCCGGTTTCCCTCTGGGAGTTTTAAATCACCTCTACATAGCATTGCAGATGGCTGTATACGCTTATCTCTTCCGTGTCTTTTACAAGAAATTTAATGTTTATGTAGCTATAGTTCTCACAACCCTCTTGAACGGTCCACTAGCTACGCTGCTCTTTGTTCCAATGTTTGGATGGGGATTTTTTATAGCATGGGTATTCCCGCTGACAATTGCCTCCTTTATAAACATATCCCTTGCGGCTTTAATATATAAAATACTTTCAAAGAAGGAGCAATGAGAAGTGATAGAGAGATACAGGGATTTGGTGATAATCTATGAGAAAGATGTGGCTTTTGTCGTATCTTGTGATAGCCTTGGAGCTATAGGGAGTAAGGAAAATGACATCTTGAAAGTTGATGAAGAAATTGTGGGGAGGACTACGCTAAAAGTTGCTCTCTCGGAATTGCTATCTGTGGGTGCAACACCTCTTGTAGTTTCTGATACGCTTTCTGTTGAAATGTACCCGACAGGCGAGAAAATTTTAAAAGGCATAAAGAAAGAGCTTGAGGAAAATGGCTTGGAGGTAGTTTTGACAGGCAGTACAGAAGAGAACTTTCCTACCTCCATGACGGGAATAGGAATTACAGCTGTTGGGAGGGCAAGGAAAGAGGGTTTAAAAATAAAAAAAGCGAGAAAAGGAATGCATGTAGTTCTTATAGGATATCCAAGGGTTGGAAGTGAAGTTCTAGGCGCAGAAGATGTAATGACTCTAAAGGACTATATAAAAATTTCTCAGACAAAAGAAGTAGTGGAAGCCATACCTGTTGGTTCTAAAGGAATAGCCTATGAACTTGGAGTTTTAGAGGACCTTTATGGATTCAGAATCAAGGAAGACGAGGGGCTTAATATTGACCTTTTTAAATCGGCAGGACCCGCCACCTGCTGCCTTGTAGTTTACAGAGAAGAAGATACAGACTTTATAAAGGCTATAACAGACAAGCCTTTTACGCATGTAGGCATCATAGAGTGAAAGAAGGTGAGAAAATGAAGCCCTATGAGCACGGCGGAAATATCTATGATTATCAAGGAAATCTGATAGATTTTAGTTCAAATATAAATCCTCTCGGACCTCCTGAGTGGATTTGGGAAGCCATAAAAGAAGTAGATTTATCCAGATATCCGGATATAAAGTATAGAAGGCTCAAAGAAGCTATAGCAGAGTATGTCGGCTGCGATAGAGAAAATATAATTGTCGGAAATGGTGCAGCAGAGCTTATACATCTCTTTGTCAGAGCTTTTAAGCTGAAAAAACCCCTTATTCCCTCTCCCTCTTTTCTGGAGTATGAGAGGGCTGTAAAGCTAAACGGAGGAGAACCTGTATACCTTAAGCTGGAGGAGGAAGAGGGGTTTAAGGTAAATTTTGCAAAAGTGCTTTCAAAAATAGAAGAGGCAGACAGCTTGATTTTGGGCAATCCCAATAATCCTACGGGGCAGGGGATTATAAGGGAAGAGATAGGGATTTTGCTGAAAAAGGCGGAACTTATGAATATCCCGGTTTTGATAGATGAAGCTTTTATAGAATTTATGAAGGACTACAAAAAATATGAGGCGCTTCCTCTTGTTAAAAAGCACGACAAACTTTTTGTTGTAAGGGCCGTCACAAAATTTTTTGGAATGCCGGGGATAAGGCTGGGATATGGAATTGGCAGCCCTTCTTTAATACAAAAGTTAGAGGAATACAAAGAACCGTGGACAGTGAATGCTTTTGCCGAAGCTGTTGGAAGATTGCTCTTTAAAGACAGGGAATATATAGAGAAGACCAGAGAGTACGTAAATGCTGAAATAGAGTACATGCTCTTTTCACTAAGGACAATAGATTATTTAGTAACTTTTGACACAAAGGTAAACTTTGTTCTCCTCAAATTAAAGGTAGGCACTGTAGACGAAGTAAAAGAGAAACTTTTAAAAAGGGGAATTCTCATAAGAGATGCCTCTAATTTCAGGTATCTTGATAAAAAATTTTTCAGAGTGGCTGTAAAAAAGAGGGAAGATAATCTGCAGCTGATAGAAGCCTTAAGAGGATTATTCGGGGAAGAGGTCATGCCAGATAAGGAAAGGGTTGTGGTGTGATGGGGTAATTTTAGTAACAGGCGGTGCTAGGTCGGGAAAAAGTGAATTTGCAGAAAAGTTAGCTTATGAAAAGGGAGAAGGGGATGTTTTATATATAGCTACATCGCTTCCTGTTGATGATGAAATGAGAGAAAGAATAAAAAGGCACAGGGAAAGAAGACCCGCCTCGTGGGAGACAGTAGAAGCCTATAAAGACCTTGATAGGGAGATTTTAAAGAGAGAAAAGAAGGTTGTATTAATTGACTGCCTCACTGTTATGATAAGCAATCTCCTAATGGAAGTAGATTTGACATGGGAAAATTCTACTTTAGAGCAAATTGATGAAATAGAAGATAGGATAAGTCAAGAGGTAGATAAAATATTGATTGTATCAAATGGCGTAGAAATAATAATTGTCACAAATGAGGTAGGAATGGGGCTGGTTCCTGAGTATAAACTTGGGAGGATTTTTAGAGATATAGCAGGCAGAATGAATAAAAAGGTGGCAGAAGCATCAAAAGAGGTGTACCTTATGATATCAGGCATTCCTGTTAAGATAAAGGGGTAATTGTATGGAAGAACTTAAGGCTTTGATACTTTCAATACAATTTATGACAGGCATTCCCATACCAATAAATATCGATGTTAAAGAGGATAAGATTTATAAAATAGCTTCTTATTTTCCTGTAGTGGGCCTTTTGATAGGTGGTATTTTATACATCGCTTACCTTCTTCTAAAAGATTTGTTTTCCCGGGAAATTGTTATGACATTCCTTGTCGCTTTTTCATACATTCTTACAAGAGGAATGCATATAGATGGGCTTTCTGACACTTTTGATGGCCTTTTTAGCAACAAGGACAGAGAAAAAATCATTGAAATAATGAAGGATTCAAGGCTTGGAACAAATGGAGTTTTAGCTTTGGTTTTCATGGTGATCTTGAAAATCTTATTTTTAAGTGATATAAGACAAAGCCTGTTGTTTTCTGCGCTTTTAGTTTCACCTGTCATTGCTAGATTATCTGTGGTGTTTTCAATTGCAATAAGCAAGTCTGCAAGAGGTGGAAAAGGGCTTGGAGGATTATTACTTGAAAGGGCTGGCTTAAGGGAATTTGTTATAGCTTTACTGATTTCTACAATAGCAGGTTATTTTGTGATGCCTTTAAAAGACTTGGCGCTTTTATACGTGATTTTTCTTTCATTTACTTACCTTATTTCAAAATATATTTCTAAAAAAATAGGTGGAATGACGGGAGACACTTTGGGAGCAGTTAATGAGTTTGTTGAGCTTATAGCTTTTATATATTTTTCAATTTTATAACTTATTTGTTCAGCACTTATTATTTTTGCTCGGCGTTCTCTTTCTGCTTCTGCCTGTGCTGCCATGGCCCTTTGCATGCTCTGAGGCAATTCTACATCTCTTATTTCAACTAAATTGACTTTGACTCCCCATGGCTGGGGTCTCTTCCTCTATTTTCTGCAATGCTCCTTATCCACGCAGCAGCATCGTGTGTTATTTTCTGTCTCTGAATTTCTGACATGCCGGAATCGTCTTCAATTGACACAGGGTGTGCAGCGCCAATTCTACTTCCCGGAGCCAATGCTGCAATGTTTGCTGAAAGGGTTATCCGCTGATGGAGCTTTTGCTTGAGGAAACAACGGGTATGCTTCATTGCTTCCTTTTTTACAGGGGAGCTCTTGGTTGATATGTCTCCAGCGCTTTTATTTCCTTCCTTAAAAGGGACTACAACCTATGGCTTTTTAAGAAGTATTGACCCATTTATGATATGGCAGTTTGTGATTGTGTGGATAGGAATAAAAATGTCCAGCAAAATGAACAATAGCGATGTCACATGGGTTACGGTTTTCGCTTTTCTTGTGACAGTGTTTGTGAATATTGATTACTATAAACTGCTGGACTAAAAATCAAACAAAGGGGACGGTTCCTTTTATCTGAGGACCGTCCCTTTTCATGTATTTACAGCATCTCTTCTAAAGTTTTTTTAATTTCAATGAGGAAAGTTTCCGTGTTTACAACAGTTTTATTTGGCAATTCAGATAGCATAGCTAAGTCTTTTGTCATTATCCCTTTTTCAACCGTTTTAAGTGAGGCTTTTTCAAGCTTATCTGCAAAATCAACAAGGTCTTTTATTCCGTCAAGTTCTCCTCTCTTTTTCAAAGCGCCTGTCCATGCGAAAATTGTAGCAATAGGATTAGTAGAAGTTTCTTCACCTTTAAGGTATTTATAATAATGCCTTGTAACTGTCCCGTGAGCTGCTTCAAATTCGTATTTTCCATCAGGAGAGACTAATACTGATGTCATCATGGCAAGACTACCAAAAGCTGTTGCTACCATATCTGACATTACATCGCCGTCATAATTTTTGCATGCCCATATCATTCCGCCTTCAGACCTTACAATTCGAGCTACGGCATCGTCAATAAGGGTGTAAAAATATTCAATACCTGCTTCTTCAAATTTTTCTTTATATTCATTTTCATATATTTCCTGGAATATGTCTTTAAATCTGTGGTCGTATATTTTTGAAATGGTGTCTTTAGTCGCAAACCACAAATCCTGCTTCGTATCTAAAGCGTAATTAAAACATGCTCTCGCAAAACTTTTTATTGACTCATCAGTGTTGTGCATGCCGAGGATAACTCCAGGGCCTTCAAATTCATGCATTGTCTGTTTTACCACTTCACCTGTTTCAGAAGTAAACACAAGTTCTGCTTTGCCTTTTTCTTCAACTCTGTATTCTACGTCTTTGTAAATATCTCCATAAGCGTGTCTTGCAATTGTAATAGGTTTTTTCCACGTCCTTACAAGAGGCTTTATTCCGTCAACAAGAATAGGGGTGCGAAAGACTGTTCCATCGAGTATTGACCTGATGGTTGCATTGGGGCTTTTCCACATTTTCTTGAGATTGTATTCTTTTACCCTTTCTGTATTTGGAGTTATTGTTGCGCATTTTACCCCGACTCCGTATTTTTTTATTGCGTATGCTGCATCAACTGTGACCTGGTCTTCTGTTTCATCTCTGTTTTTAATGCCCAAATCATAGTACTCTGTCTTTAAATCTACATAGGGCTTTATAAGCATTTCTTTTATTAATTTCCATATAATTCTTGTCATTTCATCTCCGTCCATTTCCACAATAGGAACCTTCATCTCAATTTTTTGTGCCATTTTCTTCTCCCCTTTGTTTAAAATGTAACAATAAAATTTTTAAAATGCTTTATTGCGATTTTTTATCACAGCTTGATTCTATTATATAGAATATAAGGGGTTTTTGCAATATTCATTGTTCAAACTTTCAGTGCTTGACCTAAACATATCAATTTGCTACCATATGGGCAGAGTGTGTTATCCCGTGTAAAAGAGGTGAGAGCTCATGATTGAGGCGAAAGAACTGCTTAAAGCCCTTATTAGAAAAGCCTCTACTGACCCTCAGCGAGGTGCACTTATTCCCATTATTTCAGCCCTTCAATCTATAGGATTGGACTGGAAATTGGAAGTGGTAGAGGAGGATATGTATAATATTCTTCTGCCTTTAAGTCCTTCTCCCAAGTTTATAGTAGAAGTCCACTACGATGTAGTCCCCCCTGTTATAGAGGGCTATCAAACAAAAGAGGGAGAAGAAAATGGGCGAATATACGGAAGAGGGGCCTCAGATGTGCTCGGAGGAGTGGCTATTTTATTAGAAGTTTTAAAAAAACTTGGAAGGGAATTTCCATGGGAGAGAGCCGGTGTTTGGATAGCATTTGTAGCTGATGAAGAAAAGGGTGGGAAAGGATCGTGCCATTTGGCCAGTTCTTTGCCATCTTCTATACAATATGCTCTAGTGCTTGAACCTACACAAAGTAAATTAGCTTTTTCTTCCTGTGGTGCGTTGGAATATGAATTGATAATAAAAGGTATTCCCAGCCATGGGAGTATTCCTGAAAGAGGGAAAAATCCTATTACATGGGCTTCAAGATTTATCATAAAAATGGAAGAAGCTCTCTCAAAACTTAATACCCTTTACAAACCAGATATCCCTGTCCAAATTACTCCCCTTTTTATATCAGGAGGAAGTGAAGAGTATTCTGTACCGCATGAGGCGCGCCTCAACTTTGATATACGCATACCTCCTAAGGTGCCTATTTCTGATGTTGAAAGAGAAGTAAATTCTCTTTTAGGAAATGATAAAGATGTAGAAGTTCATTGCAAATTGGTTGAAGAATGGGCTCCCTCGTGGGAGACGGATGAGTACACAGAGTTTGGCCAGTTTTTGCAAAAACTTTATAGAGAAGTTTACAATGAAGAACCAAAATTTAAAATAATGGAGAGCTGGACTGACGCCCACAATTTCTGGGCAAAAGGTATAAAACCCGTGATATGGGGGCCAGGAGATTTAGCTTTGGCTCATACTCCTTTTGAATATATAGATATTCAAGAACTGGAAAAAGGAAAAGAATTTCTTGAAAAATTTTTCTACCGATTACTTGAGTTTTAAATACATTCTAAGCCACTTGCCCGCCTGAGGACCTGGTGTAAAACCATGCTTCTTGTAAAAATCTTGAGCTTTAAAGTTTTCTATTCCTACCCATAGCCCTATTGTGTGATGGCCTTTTTCCTGTAGGAACTCTATTCCCTTTTTTAGGAGTAGAGTTCCTATTCCTTTTTTCTGAAGAGAAGGGCTTACCACTATTTCATGAATTTCTCCCACTTTTTCTCCCAGCCAGTGGTCTTCCCATGATGGGTCAGTAGAGATAAAACCTATAGGCATGGCATCTTCCAAAGCTACAAAAAATCCTCCCTGACTGTGGTTAAAAAGCCACTGAAGATATTCTTTTACTTCTCTAGGATGATTATACGCATATTCTGGAAAAGAAGAATAGGCTTCAAGGTAGAGTTTGATGAGATATTTTTTGAAATTGCTTAAAGTTGATTTTTCAGTAACTGGGATAATCTCAATATTTTCCATATTTATCACTCCCGCATATCCCGCTTTCAAAGATTACTGTGTATTTTTATTATAACACGCCAAGTGAAAATCTAAATCTACAGCTTTCTAATTGTAAAATATTAGGTGAAAAATGTATTTTCGTTCTCCAAAATGACACTTTCGTTCCAAATTTCACAAATTTTATATTGTATAATATTAAAAATGGGACAAATGCGATTTCAATGGCAATGCGATTAAAGAAAGAAGTGTATGTAAGACCTCAGGAGCACTACTGTGACATATTCAAAAAATGGCACTGCATTGCTTCACCTATAATAGTAGGAAATGGGGAAATAGCAGGCTATGTAGATATATCAACTATTGATAAAAAAATTGTAGACGAAGTATTAATGGTAATAAAACTTCTAGCTGAGAAAATAGCAACTGAGTATGAAAAGATAGTAAAAGAAAAAGAGCTAAATAAGATAAAGATAAAATTAAATGACAGCCAGACAAAAATACTGGCATTAGAGGCAAAAGGATACAGAGAATCAGATATAGCAGAAGCTCTGGGAATAGGGGTTGTGACTGTGAAATATCACAAAAGAAAAATAGTAGAAAAACTTGGGGTAAAAAATATCAAAGAAGCAGTAGCAAAGGCGATTAAGTTAGGCTTGATAGATGAGGACTAAAATTTGGGGCTATACTTTAGTGTAGTTTTTTTTGCTTATTTATGTAAACATTAACTGGAAATGTAATAAAAACTATACTAAAATATAGTAGACATTAAAAAATTTGTATACTATAATAGCTGTAGAAAAGTTTGGCAGGCCAAAAAAGATACAACCAATATATGATTTTTGTAGCTCCGGTGGAGCTTATATTGTTTATCATATTGGGCAGCAGGAGCAGGGTAGGGTTGAATACTATAATTATTATCAATAAGGATTAATTATTTTAAAAAATCGTTTTAGGAAAGAGACTTGGGATTAATTAACTTGATATTAATAATTAAAGAATAAAGAATTCAGGAATATTTAAGAGTAATTGGAAGTTGTACATATAGGATTTTCTTTCTTATAAGTATTTTGTGGTGTATATATAATAATTCGACAAAAAAGAGGGAATCCTCCATAAAAGATGAAAAATTAAGAGTGATAGAAAAAAGTAAAACTTGGGAATGGCTTAAATTAAGGTTTTTTAAATCATACACAAGCCTAAAATAGAAAATTGAGGGGAGGTGATAACTTTTTGCAATGGGAAATTGCAATAAAGGAGACTGTTTAGAGAAAGGAGGGAGAAAGATGAAAGAAATTACAAAATTATCTAAAATATGGTTAAACATTGAAAAGCCTGTTAAAAAAGGGTTAAAAATAAGTAATGAGTTGACGTTAGAGTCAAATATTAAGAAACTTATTAGAAAAGAAATAGATTCGGAAATTGATATAGTAGAAACTATTCTTGATGTGGGTTGTCATCCTTCTGCACCAAGACGCATGATTAGTTAGAAATATGATTACTTAATACTTACAGTAGCTTTTGATTAAATAATCAAAAGCTACTGTAAGTACGTATCTATTTGTTCGGCATTGAAGTAAAACTCTTTACCCAAAAAATGGAGAATTTGGAGGTATGTGATTATAAATAATGATTGAGGGCATAAAAATATTTTTGGATTTGTAATTTACCTTCTCAACAGAATTTTTTATTTTTAACCAATATGTTTAAGAAAAGTATACAGTTTTTAATTTTTAGTGTATAAGTTTGAAAAAATTATAAAAAGGAGCTATGGGGTTCTATGAATGCGAAGGTATTATGGGAAAATAGGGAAGTATCATCTTTTTCCAGACTCTATGCACTGTTTTTTATTTTGATAATACTATTCTTTATTTCATTAAAAAGTATAATTTATTTAGCTTCTGATATAACAGCCGTTTCATGGATAAATGACATAGTTAGAAAAGAATTTGTTTCGGATGTTGGGCTAAAGTTTTTTGTTTTAGGACTTTTACCAGAAATTCCTTACTGGATTAAATTTAAAAGAGAGAAAAATGGTATTGTGATATATAACATTCGAAAGAATTTATTTTACCGTAGTAACAGTCTATTATTGTATTTAATTTTGAAAATGCTTTCTAAGAATTACAGTGTTGAACAAATTGTAGAAATAATTTCGGAAGATAACAAAATATCTTTTTTAAAAGCAAAAGAAAAAGTAGATCATTATTTAACTCAATTGCAGAAAATAATTATTGGAGAGAATAGAGAAGGAAATAATACAAACTATAATAATATTGACCACGTTTATGAATTTGAATCACCGTTAGTATTATCACTACTATTAACTTATAAGTGTAATTTAAAGTGTAAACATTGTTTGGTTGGGAGTTTAAGACATTACCAAATAAAAGAATTAGAATTAGATGATATAAAAAAATTGGCTGAACAAATGGAGAAATACGAGATCTTCAAAATAATTCTTAATGGTGGCGAACCAACAGTTAGAAAGGATTTTTTTAAAATTTTGGAAATATTTAATAAACACAAAATCCCTATTGAACTAGTTACTAATGGTATAAATTTATCGAAAGAAAAGATTGAGATAATGAATTCTTATCACGTAGTAGGTTATAGTTTATCAATAGAAGGAAGTAATAGCGAGACTCATGATTTTATCAGGGGAGAGGGGACATTTAAAAAGGTTATTTCTTCAATTTCAAATTTAAAAAAATTTTCAAATGCATTTCAAGTGGACGTTGAAGTAACTTACGGAAAACATAATATGATGCAAATAGAAGAAATTGTAAAATTGTTAAGCGATTTGGGAGTTACTTCAGTTAAATTTGCACGCTTGAAACCTTGGGATTGGGGGCAACAATTGTCAAACATTGTACCAAATAAGGAGGAAATAAAGAAAGTTAACGAAAAAATTTGGAATATAGAAGGAAAATATAAAGGCATTAAAATAATGGGAGATGTACCCAAGTCTATTGAAGACCAAAAGGTTCCAGGTTGCAATATAAACGTCGGTTTTGAAATTCAACCTGATGGGAATGTGCTTCCATGCCGGATTTTCGAGCAAAGAGTAGATGATAAAATAATTCTAGGCAACATAAAATCACAAGATATTTTTGAAATATGGAATAGTGAGAAAGCAAAAAGGATAAGAAGTTATTCCAAGAGATTAAGCAAAAGATTTCTGTGTACTAAATGTGAATTTGCTCGCTTTTGTTCTACAAATTATTGTATTGCTGAAAATTTCATAAAATTTGGTAAATTTATTCCTTCAGAGGAGGATTTAAATAAATGCAAAATTTAAAAAGGAATGAACGATTTTTCTTGACAGTAACATTGTTTTCAAGTTTTTTTACATCTTTAATGGCACCATTTTGGGTAATATATTTTAATAAAATTAATTTAGATTTTTCACAAATTTCACTCCTCATAATAATAAACCACATAGCGGTCATGTTATTCGAAATACCTACGGGTGCTCTTGCTGATACATATAGCCGTAAATTTTCTGTTCTTTTATCTTTATTGATTGGCAGTTTAACTTCTATTGGGATATATTTCAACACCTCTTTTACAGTTTTATTATTTTTATATTTCTTATCAGGAGTTGGAGCAACTCTTAATTCTGGAGCCTTTGAATCTTGGTTTGCTGATTCGTTTCTTTTGGGTCAAAAAGAAATGGACCTGACAAAATACTGGGGACGTCTTACAAGTTTTAACTATTTAGGTAGTACGATAGGATTTTTAGGAGGCAGCGTTTTAGTACGTTATAATATCTTTAGAGAAATCTGGCTAATAGAAGGTATAGGGATTTTTTTGGTTTTTATTTACGTATTTTTAGCGGGCAAAGAAGCTAAATTACAGAAAAAAACGGACGAATATAGTTACAGAGAGTATTTTAATAAAATTGCTAAAGGAACTGTGTATCTATTTAAACACAGGATTTTGTTATCCATTACAGTCGGGTCTTTTTTCTTCTTTTTTTCGTCAGGAATCATGTCAATGTTGTGGCAGCCCTATTTCGAAAGGGCAGGCATACCTGTAGAATTGTTTGGTATTATTTTAGCATTAACGATGGTACTTAGTATTTTTGTACCCCGTTATGCTGACAGGATAGGTGAAAGATTTAAAGGGGCAGCTCGCACACTAATGATTGTCAGTATTACATCTGCATTGTTTATATTTATGATGTATGCGATTCCCAAGTATTCGTTTATACCTTATATTATTTATACAGCAGTATATTCTGCACACACTCCGATTTTTATGTCTTATTTTAATAAGTTAATACCTTCTTCAGAGCGTGCAACGATTATTTCAATATATAGTTTGTTTATTAGTGTTTCTACAATTCTATGTACTTACTCCTTTGGAGTCTTAAGTGACAAAAAGGGGCTTTATGCTGCACTTTTCTTATCTTTAATTACAGCTTTAATTTCTAGTATACCTTTTAAAAGGGCAATAGGATTAGAAAAAGAGCTGTGCCTTTGAGTACTTTAGACAATAGGGGAAGAGGCAAGAAAAAATATTGCCATTACTTTACGGACAGATTTTAAATACAGTTGAAAGCACAAAAACTTTTCCCACAGAGCCTTTTCTCGTGCTTAATAATGAGAGGGAGGGATAAAAGATTTGCTTAGTGTCAAAAATTTATACAAAAAATACAATAAAAGCAAGATTATAGCTTTAAACAATGTATCTATGGATGTAAATAAAGGGGAAATAGTAGGACTTCTTGGTCCGAATGGAGCAGGTAAAACCACTTTACTTAAAATAATATGCGGTTTAACAATTCCTGATTCGGGTGAGGTTATTATATCCAATATCAAAATGGGAGATAAAACTCGATTGAAAATAATGGAGAAAATAGGTGTAGTACTCGAAGGCAACAGAAATTTATACTGGGCTATTTCGGTTCTTGATAATTATTATTATTTTGGAAGTATAAAAGGGAAAACAGGGAGAGAAATAAAGAAAAATATAGAAAAATACGCAGACATTCTAAAAACAAAAGAATTATTAACACGAAAAGTAAACACGCTTTCAATGGGTCAAAAACAAAGAGTAGCAATAACTGCTTCTTTACTTCACGAACCGGAGCTTTTAATTTTGGATGAACCTTCTAATGGATTAGATATAGAATCGCGTATTTTACTTACCAGTGCTGTTAAGACCTTGAGAGAGGAGATGAAAATAACAATATTGATTGCTTCTCATGATGTAGATTTTTTGAGAAAGACAGTTGACAGATTTATAATAATAAACAATGGGAACATCGTTGATGAATTCGCAAATATCAATATTACAGCAGAAGACATAGAAAATAAATATAAAATACATGCAAATTTAAAGGAGGCTTAAATATGTTCAAATATTTAAATATTGTAATAGCTGAAATAAGAAGAAGTTTAAAGGAAAGTTTTTCATATAAAATGGGTTTGGTCAGTGATATTGTAGTGTTAACACTTCTTTATGCTGGACTTATTTTCATGGATACGGGTAGTATGTTAGGAGAATATTATAACAATCCTGGAAATTCTAAAACGCTCCTTCTTTTGGGGTATATTTTTTGGAGGTATTCGATAGCAGCTATAAGTGGAGTAAGCAATGAAATTAGTATAGAAGCAGTTAAAGGTACTTTGGAACAAAAATTTATGGCAGTAATTCCTTACCCTTTTCTTATAGCAGGAAATATAATTAGCAGCCTTCTATTAAGCAGTATCGTAGCTGCTGTAATAATTGCTTTTTCAAACCTAATTATAGGAGTGAGTATTACAGTAAATGGAAAAGTTATACTATCCCTTTTAATGACCTTAGTTGGAATGTATGGCATGGGTCTTATTTTGGGAGGACTTTCCCTAATAGCAAAAAGAATTAATCAATTAACACTACTTATACAAATCCTACTTCTTTTTGTAACAGACACATTGAGTAAAACATCTCCTTCTAGCGCAATTAGTTGCATTATACCTCTTACAGTGGGAAATGATATAGCAAGAAAATCCGTAAGTAATATTGCTATTTCTTACAATGAGTGGCTGATGCTTATACTTGTAAGTATGCTGTGGTTTATAGTTGGTTCGGTAGTTTTTGGCATAAGTAGTAGATACGCCAGAAAAAATGGATTATTGGGTACATATTAGCTTCCTTGGGACTGTGGGGGAATTGCCATTGTGAGCACGAGTTAATTAATACCTATCTCTAAGGAACAACCTATTTAACAATACACCACTGATAAATCCTCCTATATGCGCCCACCAGGCTATTCCACCAACCGTTGTACCACCAATGACAGAATAGACCGTGCCGGAATAGAGCTGGGTCAGGAACCATAGGAAGAGGTAGACCACGGCGGGTATAGGAAGGAAGACCGGAACCAGGAAAAAGCTTGGTACCAGCGTAATTATCCTTGCCGACGGGAATAAAACGAAATATGCACCCATAACGCCTGCAATAGCTCCAGAAGCCCCTACCACCGGCACTGGTGAGATGGGATTAAAAACCAGGTGAAATACACCTGCGATTACCCCACTAAGGATATAGAAAATGAGGAATCTTATATGACCCATCCTGTCTTCAACATTATCTCCAAAAAGCCAAAGTATCCACATGTTACTAATTAAATGAAATATATTACCGTGAAGAAACATACTGGTGATAAAAGGGTATAAGTCGCTGCCGGAAAACGGTACACCGGATATAACCAGTTTTGTAATTTTTGCTGGTATAAGCCCGTATTTGTAAACAAACCCGGCAAAAGTGCTATATGAAGCACTTGAAAGAGTGAAGAAGATGAACGAATTTATTATTATGAGCAAGAGCGTAATGAGGGGTGGTCGTCTGCTTGGTATATTATCCCTGATTGGAAACATCTTTAACCCTCCACTTTTTTTATTCTACTTTTGCAGGAAAACCGAGTTCCGTATCAAATCAAAATTATATTAAGATTATAGCACAAGTAATTCTGAAAAAGTAATATTTTAATGATTAAGTAAATTTATTAAGTACCAGGAAAAGAGGAGGTTATTCTCCTCATTTTTTATTTCTAATTGTAAAATATTAGGCGAAAAATGCATTTTCGTTCCCCAAAATGACACTTTCATTCCAAATTTCACGAATTTTATTAAAAATATTGTATAATATTAAAGAAGCCGTTTTAAAATTTTAGGGGGTATAAAAAGTGAATTATTTATGCCCACAAGAGGAACTAATTTCTTCATATGAGCGATGTAGGGAAATTGGTATTGACCCTTCAATAACTCTGCCATTGGTGATATTAAATCCAGAAGATTTGCAAAAGAGAATACATACAAATAAAGAACTCATAGAAGCTTTTCATATGAGTGTAGAAGAGGAGTGGGTAAAAGGTGAGTATCTATTTTTGCTTACTGATATTGAAGGATATTTGTTGGATGTAAAATGCAGCACAAAAGAGAAAAAGTGTATAAAAGATTCAGGCTTTGAACCGGGAAATGGCACTGCATTGCTTCACCTATAATAGTAGAAAATGGGGAAATAGTAGGCTATGTGGATATATCAACTATTGATAAAAAGATTGCGGATGAAGTATCAATGGTAATAAAACTGCTGGCTGAGAAAATAGCAACTGAGTATGAAAAGAGAATAAAAGAAAAAGGGCTAAATGAGATAAAGATAAAATTAAATGACAGCCAGATAAAAATACTGGCATTAGAGGCAAAGGGGTACAAGGAATTAGTCATAGCAGAGATGCTTGGAATAAAAATTGTGACTGTGAAGTATCACAAGAAAAAGATAGTAGAAAAACTTGGAGTAAAAAATATCAAAGAGGCAGTAGCAAAAGCGATTAAGTTAAACTTGATAGATATGGACTAAAATTTGGGGCTATACTTTAGTATAGTTTTTTTGTTCATTTATGTAAACATTAACTGTAAATGTAATAAAAACTATACTAAAATATAGCAGACAGAGTATAAATTTGGATATTATAATGGTAGTAGGAAGATTTAATATAAAAGAAAGGGGTATTTTTATGGAAAATATAAATGTTAACAGGGGAGAAAAAAGAACGTTAAAAACGATCTATTTTCTCATCGCCGAGGGAGGGTTAGTGTGTCTTCTGGCAGTAGGGTTTAATACATTGAAGATGGAATATAATTTTGTGTATGGAATACTGCTTGCGATTTTATCTTTTCCTGTTTTTGCAGGTGTTGTGTATTATCCTCTTAGGAAATACGCCAGTGAAAATTTGCGGTTTATTAACGCTTCCGTTGACGGATTTATTTCTGATTTAATATTGGTACTATCTTTCCTTTTCTTCATATTGATATTTAAGATTCCACTATTAAAATTGGGTTAAAAATATATAGGAGGCAGTGTGCATGTCTAAAAAATCTGAGATGACAAGATAATGTAATATGAATGGGCGTAGCCCTTGACAGACTTTGTGGCATTTATATATGTGGTGCCATTTTTTATTTTGTGGTAGGTTTACGCCCATTTAAGTTATATCCTTTTTACAGTAGCTTTATCAAGAAGATTTACCACATCCTTTATTTTACACAGAGTTGTTCCTTCATTCATAACTGAAGCAGAACTGCTGGCTACCGCCCATTTTAATGCTTCTTCTACCGACTCATCTCTTTTATAAACAAATCCTGCAAGAAAAGAGTCTCCAGCTCCTACTGCGCTTTTTACTTTTACTTCTATTGGATCTATTTTGTATGTTTCTTTATCTACATAAGCAATAGCACCATCTTTTCCAAGGGTTACAAGCACATCATTTATGCCGTATTTTTCACTTATTTCTTTTGCCGCAGAAGGTACTTCATCCTTTTTTAAATCTCTTCCTAATAATCTTGATAGCTCAAACAAATTAGGTTTTATACCAAAAGGATGTGCTTTTACAGTCTCTTTAAGATTATCCCCATCGGTATCAACATATACCCTAAGGCCCATATCATTACATAGTTTTACAATATCAAAATAAACTGATGGAGATAAACCTTCAGGCAAACTTCCAGAGACCACTAAAGTATCTTTCTTTCTTGTTATTGCTTTTAGCATATCTATTATAAGGTCGTATTCCAAACTTGTAAGCGGCGCACCAGGTAGGCTCATTCTATACTGGCCTTTTAAAGTTAGTATTATAATATTCATGCGTGTTTCTTTCTCTATTCTTATTGCTGAATATAATACTCTTTCATTATCAAGAAGAAATTGTATCTGATTTCCATTATTGCCTCCTAAAGGGCATATAGCAATGGAATTGCCGCCAATTTCTTTTATAACTCTTGAGACATTAATTCCTTTTCCTGCTGCATAATCTTCAATTCTATATACTCTTATTGTATCTTCAGGTATAAGCTCATCGATATATAAATATCTGTCTAAACATGGGTTTAGTGTCAGTGTAAAAATCAAAATTATCTCCTCCTTACGTATACTCTTTTTTCCATTATAAACTATTGGGAGATGAGTTACAAGGTATTATAGTTTGAGATACTATACGAAAGTATAGTGGATTTTATAGGAAGCGAGTGTTATAATTATAACGACTCTTTGGTTGATATTTTTAGCTCTTATATTTGGCTTGATGTATGAAAAGAAAAAAGCTAAATGAAGAGAAAAACGTAATATAAGAAGGGAGAAAAATTTTATGCGAGCAATAAATTTTTTAGGCAAAAATAACTGGTTATTTGCTGTTTTAACATTTATCATAAACATCATTTTTTATAAGGCATTGCCTGAGAATGTTGCTATTCAGTGGCACTTTGATGGTAGTATTTCAAATACTGTCTCTAAAATGACATTTGTTTTTATACTTCCTTTAATACAATTGTTATTTTATGGATATGTAAGGCTCAAGACAAAAAGTATAGGGGAAACACTTTATACGTATTTATACGCTATTTTTGTTAATCTGCTTATGCTAATTGTAGATGTAATAATTCTTATAATAAATTTAAAAAGCGTTTTGAAAGGGTAATTGTAATTTTAACTTTTTGAAAACATTTTATAGTAAAATAAGTAAATAAAGGTGGATGGTACTAAAATGTCAAGAAGAATAATAAATTATTTTTATAAATGTGGTTATATTTTTCCAGTTATAACCTTTATTATAAATATTTTCGCATATAAGTATCTACCTGAAAGTATACCACTTCAAAGGGATACATTTGGAAATATAAATTATGCTGTATCTAAGTTGGAATTTATATTTTTTATACCTATATTGCAGTTGTTTTCTTATATTGCAATAAAATATCCCCAAGCAAAAGGGAAAAAGAAAATTTTTCATGGGACATGTGATATTGCAGCAGGGGCTATACTTTTATTTTTTGACATTTTTCTATTGTATGTTTTTATACGAAAATAGTAAGCTTTTTGATTATAAATAGTTAGAACTGTAAGAAGGCAATTTGATAGAGATATGTTAAAACTATGTTAAATTTTGCTATGGCTTGGAAATAAAAGAAGGATTTTAGGGAATTTTGTAGAATTTATAGTATTGTGTAAAAAATTTCTTGTTTAATAACTTTATTGTCTCACACAAAGTATAAAATTTAAGGTTGCAGAAAATGAAAACGATGAGATAGGGGGTACTTTAAATGTTTTTTGTAATGGTACTTGTTGATGTAATTATAATATTTTCGTTCTTGTTTATAGCACTGAGAAAGGGTGATATACATATAAAAAACAAGATGTGGGTGTATTTGTTCATTTCTGGTTTTTTATTTCAAATAATATTTTTATTAAGAAAACACTGGGAAATTTATCTTTTAAGTTTAAACACTTCATTGTGGTATGTGCTTACAGTTGTGCAGGCAGATAATGCTTTTTGGGAAGAATTAGCTAAATTATTAGCTGTATTGGTTGTAGTATACTTTCTTGATAAGAATATGATGGTACAATTTAAAGATTTAAAATATTCTACAGCGATTTTTACATATACAGGGCTTGCTTATGGTATAGGCGAAGCGATGTCTTTGATGTTTTTGTTTTATAACCCTCAATATGGTAGAGTTTTCGGAATGCAGTTTCCTGTAGGAACATTCGTCGGTTTTGTTTATGTTTTTGAAAGATTTGTTGCTATTCAAATGCACGGCATTATGGGAGGCATAATAGGAATAGGCTTTAGCAGGTATGTTTTTAATAAAAAATTTGCTAGTCTCTTAATATATTTTGTTGTTGCAATGTTTTATCACATGTTTATTGACAACTTTGCAATGTTTTTTCAATATTATCCTGCTTTGCGTTATGTTCTTATTTATGTTTATGCAGTATTTTTGCTGTCAAGTACACTGTTAGGCTATGTTTTGCTTTATTTTCTTTATAAAAATGCTATTAAA
>LDZR01000645.1_pt1 | contig 19439 bp, 19 predicted proteins | sample 615371 | NCBI WGS metagenome assembly LDZR01 (sample SAMN03408294, study PRJNA278302) | terrestrial metagenome | isolation source: oil reservoir sample K2 | place: USA: Alaska, North Slope, Kuparuk formation | collected 2013
AAGTTAATAATTTCACCACTTCACCTCCCGCGACAAATCCATGCTCAGAAGTAGTTTCTCTGAGTGTACGTTATAGAGTGATTTACCAGGACGGTCGTTATAATAAGGCCTCGAGCAACCCGGACAACCACTTGTTAGAAAAGCTTTTATTGCATCGTCTGGAATACATCTGAAACGAATTATTCCCTGATCCAGAAACACGAGCTCTTTTCTACCGGTAAATATAAGATAACGAGCAATTTGTATTCTCCTGTATCTTTCAATCGGCGGACGCTCAAGATCCTGCAATGGTGTACCATTCAGTGGTGTAAAAGCAAACAGACCAACCTCAACACCAAGCTCATAAAAGTGAATCATAATTTTGAGAAGATCAGAATCATTCTCACCCAACCCAACAATGATGTGTGTTGATATTTTTTTCGGAAACAACTTTGCGGATCTTTCAATGAGACTCAACGTGAATTTGAAGTTTCCACCTCGTATTTTTGAAAATAGCTTTTCATTAACAACATCAACGGCTATGCCAATTCTGTCAACCCCAAGGTTGAAATAATCCTCTATTTCTTTGATATTTTCAGCTCGAACCGATATTGATACCTTTTTTCCTAAAGGAACTATATCTTTCAAAAGCAACCTGAGATCATCCTGATAACCTTTGTAAGAAACTGTTTGAATACATATTCTTTCAAAGTCACTGTGCGAAATTTTTTCAATAAGAACATCTTTATCAATCAAGGGCCATGTGACACGACTCAAAAATCTTTGAGGGGAGATAGAGGAAATGGCATGACTACAATACAAGCAGTTGAATCTACATTTACCATCGAGCATCAGGTATGCAGTTTTCAAATCAGGTGGAAACATGCTTTTGCTGATATTCAACTTAGACAACGTGCCGACCGATGCCCTCAATATCAACCATCATCATCTCCGATCTGATAAACGTAGATCTTTGTAGATGATTCTAAGATTATCTTATCACTCAGAACATTTATCTGAAAACCATTGGAAGTTTCTGGAATCTCACTGTTTGTTACAATTCTCACAAATATATTCATGGCTGTCCGATTCGCTAAATCCATTTCGAAAGCCCTTTTTATTAAAAAACGTTGATGAGAAATAGTGGAAAAAGCAATCACCATGACAATCGCTATTAAAAGCAGGCCTATCACCATATCAAGGACTAAAAACCCGTATCTCATAATGTGAAAAAGTACGAAACAATCAAGATTATTCCCAAGACCATCAAGGTCATCAGAAAGGCTATTAGGAAATCACTTCCGTGAGATTTCATATCAGATCTAATTCCAGCTAATTTTACACTTTGATTCTGGTTCTGCTGCTCTGGTTTCTCTGATACCATCTGAGAAAGTTTGTCGTTCCATTCTTGTTGTGATTTTGTGATCTTTTCTTCAAATCTCTGGACCTCAGACATTATCTTTATAGACTTAGGTATTAAACCCCTTCCGAGCAAACCTTCACCCATATCAACTTTTATCAGGTAATATTCCTCTTTTTTACCTCTTATGAGTTCTTTGCCAACAAGTATACCGGGCAGCGGGATTACATTTCCTTGCTGCGAAAAATGCTTGGGGTAAAGTAATTTGAGCTTTTCCAGATTCTCTGAATTTCTTACATTGAGGATTACGAAAAAAATAGGATCTCCAACATCAAATTCCGCAAGAACTTTACCTCTTATAGGGTCAACCAGTGGAAAAATCTCAGCAAGATCTGCTATATCTGGCCTCTTCAGTACATCAACCAAACCCTCGCTATCGAAATCCTGCCACAATTGCATAAAATTCTCTGCGGATATTTCTTGGTAGCTGACCTGTTTGAATTCAACTGTAATCTCTATCTTTGGGGCCCATTCTTTGAGAATCTCCGAAACGATATACTGCACGAGATCTACATCGCTGTCTTTAACAGCAGCACTCAGCTCTGCCCCAAAGAGCTGCCCACCTTTTCGAGAGATATATCCTTTAATGTAACTCAAAAATTCGTTCGAAAGATCTACACTTTCTGGAATCTGCGATGATAACTTTGACTTGAGATCGTTAAACCCTTTTATAAAAGCAGCATAATCATCTGAGAGATCTAACCTCAGAAAATTTGAATACCTGCTTGGAACAATTAGCAGATCATATTCGGGAGGCTCATTAACTTTCCCGAAGAAAAAACCTATCCCTTCTTCTGCCGTGATACGGCTTTTCAATCGATACTTAACAAAGTAAAAATCCAAACTCCTTCACTCCTTATGAAGTATATAATCCCCCGATTCTACTTTCTGAGTTTTGAAATCACCTTTTTCTACCCCGACGCCAACGACACAATTTTTACCGATTACTGAACCTGATGGTATAACCGAATACATCCCAATAACAGTGATTTGCCCGGTATAAACATCGCTATCTAACTTGTTTTTTGCATCATCACCCTCACCAATAATTACTCTATTTTCCACAATAACTCGTTCAGCTATTACAGCGTCTGTGATAACGCAATTTTCTCCTATCTTTGTTGATGTCATGACAACACTGTTCTTTACCACTGCATTTTCACCAATGTAAACTCCCTGAAAGATCACACTGTTTTCGACAAAACCGTATATCTCGCATCCTTCACTGATTATAGAATTAACTATTTTCGACGTTGGGGCACAGTACGCAGGTGGCATTTCTTCTGTTTGTGTAAAGAATCGCCAATGTCGATCGTAGAGATTCAAAGGAGGAATAGGCCTTGTGAGCTCCAGGTTACTTTCCCAATAAGATCTAACTGTTCCGACATCTCTCCAGTAACCATTGAATTTGAAAGCGTATATCTGGCATCCTTCATTTATCATCAAAGGGATAATATCATGGCCAAAATCGTGCGTACTTTCATTGTTTTGCTCGTCTCTAATAAGATACTCTTTCAAAAACTTCCAATTGAAAACATATATGCCAAGAGATGCAAGATTCGATCTTGCCCTTTGCGGTTTTTCTTCAAAATCTACTATTCTTGAATCAAGATCTGTCATCATGATGCCAAATCTATTCGTTTCCTCAGGAGGTACCTCTATGCAAGCAATAGTACCTTCAGCACCTTTCAATATATGAAAATCTATTATATCGTTGTAATCCATCGCATACACATGATCACCAGAAAGGATGAGCACAAAATCGGGATCAGCAGAATCAACATATTCTATATTTTGATAAACCGCGTTGGCAGTTCCTCTGTACCAGCCTGCTACACCACCAAGATAAGGGGGAAGTATTGTCACTCCACCTTTTTTCCTATCCAGATCCCATGGACGACCAATATTTATATGATTGTTGAGCAGATGCGGCCTATACTGAGTCAAAACTCCCACATGGTATATTCCAGAATTCACGCAGTTGCTAAGAGTGAAATCAATAAGTCTGTATTTTCCACCAAAAGGTACAGCGGGCTTGGCTATTTTCTCAGTCAGAACCCCTAATCTTTTCCCATGGCCGCCAGCCAAAATGAGAGCGAGAACTTTCCTCATTTTAACCACCTCATCATAGAACTGCCCTTTTTTCCATAACTGCTATGGAATCTCTCCCAATCAGTTTTGCTTCCTGTCTAATCAAAACTTCTTTGTCGAGAATCGCATTTCTGACAATTGCGCCTTCTTCCACAACCGCATCTTGCATTAAGACAGAATTTTCAACAACCGCACCTGCTTTCACAACAACGCCTCTGAACAGTATTGAGTTTTCTACATATCCATTGACAATGCATCCATCAGAAACTATTGAGTTTTTCACAACCGCATTTCCACCTATTTTAGGTGGGGGAAAATCTTTCAGTTTTGTATAGACTTTCCCATGTTTGTAAAACAGCTCTTCACGGATCTCTCTTTTCAAACAATCCATATTCACACGGAAATACTCGGCAACTCCCTTTTTGATATTTCTCCAGTATCCTCTGAAAACATAGCCATGTACTTTGAGCCTGTCTATCTGAGAAATGACGATATTCAAAAGGTCATTTTCTCCTCTATTTACGTAATTGTATAGCAACTCCATCAAAAGATATTTGTTCATAAAATATATTCCTAAGAAAGCGGTATTATTTTTGGGATTTTCTGGCTTTTCCTCAATTTCCATTACCCTGTTTCCCGAAAGTTTCACTATTCCATATTGAGTAAGATCGTACGTTTCGTCAAGTTCTTTAACAAGCAATGTTATATCGGCACCTGTAGAAAAATGAAAGTTGAATATATCACCAAAATCTGCTTTGTATATGTGATCACCGGAACCTATAAGAACGTAATCTTCTTCACCACGCCTGAGTATCGTCATGTTTTGAAAAATAGCGTCTGCCGTTCCTTTATACCAGTAATAACCTTCTTGGCTTACGTATGGTTGGAGAAGAAACAATCCACCATTTTTTCTATCCAGATCCCACTCTTTCCCTGAGCCAAGGTGGTCCATCAAGCTTCTCGGGTTGTACTGAGTAAGCACTCCAACCTTTTTTATACCAGCATTGACCATATTGCTGAGAGTGAAATCGATAGCACGATATTTACCAAATATAGGCAGCGCTGCACTTGCTCTCTTTGACACAAGAGAGCCGAGCATTTTACTCTGTCCTCCTGCAAGAATCAATCCAAGGACTCTCATAATATCTCCCCCAAGCTTATTTTATCATTCTGGTGCATCGAAATCGACATTGGTATACAATGTTATAGGAGGTAATTTTCATGTGGTACCCGGGGCACATGGCAAAAGCTTCAAAAACAATACACCGTATCATAAAAGATATAGACCTTGTCGTAGAATTGCTTGATTCACGAGCTCCCCTCGCCACGCAGGCTTACGACAGGAAATTCCTTATGGGGAAAAAGAAGGTCATGATTCTCGGCAAATCAGACATAGCTGATCCTAAACAAACCATGAAGTGGAAGATTTTTTTTGAGAGTAAAAACGAAAAGGTATTAATTTTCAACAAAAATACCACCAAAAACTACCTCATAGACTTCATTGCAAACCACGCGGATAAAAACTCGTTGATCATGATAGTTGGTGCACCAAATGTCGGCAAATCAACTTTACTGAACAAGCTTAAAGGAACGCGCTCAGCAAAAGTTGGGGCTGCACCTGGCATCACGAGGGGTTTGCAGTGGTTTTCGGCAGGAGGTTCACTCAGAATACTTGATACGCCCGGGTTGCTATTACCAAAGCTCTGGAGTTCAGATTTAGCTGCGAAGCTTCTTTTAACCGGATGTTTGATTCCTGAAAATGTTCCCCCAAAGGTTCTGGAAAGGGCTTTTGAAATATATGCCAGACGTGCAAAGCTTGAAGAAAACAGTCTGCAGGATTTTCTGGAAAGGCACGCACAAAAAATGGGAATGATTCTGAAAGGCGGCATACCTGACAGAGAAAGGGCTCTTGTAGATTTCTTTATCAAATTATCTCAAGGAAAACTTGGAAGATTTACCTTCGAAACTGTAGAGGAGGCGAGTGCTTATCAAGGCAATAGTTTATCTTCCACTGAAACCTGATAAAGCCAAACGATTGAACCTACCAGTGAAACTTCCAGTACTTGCAGAAGATCTGCCAGAGATTCTCGATGAGAATCACATACCCGTGAATATAATCATAAGGGGCTTAGAAGCTCAGTATGAGATTTCGAAAGATCAGTATTACAAATCATATTTGATTTACTTCTATTATGAAAAAGTTAAAGAGGCCCTGAATGAAAACAACCTGACAGAAGCTGAAGAGTGGCTTGGAAAGGTTGAACAGCTCGAGAGAGATTACAGATACGATTTTTTCAAAGGTGTGATTTTATCGAGAAGCGGGGATTACGATCAGGCTGAAATTTTTCTGAGGTCAAGTACATCAAAAAACAATTATTTTGCACTCGGCCATTACGAACTTGGGAATCTTTTGAGGTCAAAAAAAGAGTTCGAAGATGCCATACTGGAATACAAAAAGGCTTTTGAATCGGACAAAAATTTTCTTTTACCGCTATTAAGAATAGGGGATTGTTATATGGAGATGGGGGAGGTAAGACAGGCATGCGATTTTTACCAGACGGCAATTCAAATCGATCCAAACTTCGCACAAGCATATGCACGCTTAGGGGTAGCTTACAACATTTTGCAAAAATATGACCATGCGGAGAACAGTTTGAGAAAAGCTGTACAAATAGATAAAACAGACTATTTGAGTTTATTCAATTTATCTTTCACTCTGTCTCGCCTTGGAAAACATTTCGAAGCTATGCATATTCTAAAAGATCTTGTAGAAAAAAAGCCTCAGGATGCCACTATAATGAATGAATATGCTCTGATTTTGAGAAAACTCGGTTTCTATGAACAGGCAAAAGATTTTATAGACAGGGCTTTTGAGATCAACAACAATGATCCTTCTTTAAATTACAACAGAGTGCTGTTGACACTTTTTGTTGACAAAGAGGAAGCTATTCGCTTATCTGAAAAACTTTCATCACCGTATTATGAGAAAATGGAAGATTTAATCACTTTTTTAAGGCAATGGCGTCCTGTTGATGTGCCAGATTTTATATCGGATAAAGTCAAGAAATTCAAACCGTGCATGGAAAAAGGCGAGATAAACGTGCAAAAACTGGTAGATCTTTTAGAGAACGAAGATCGTATTAACATGGTGAAAAATGGAATACTACCTGCTACAGACACAGAGATAGACACCGTACAATGGCTGGACATCGTGATGTTTATAATACTTGCATCAAATGATGATCCGATAAAAATGGAAAAAAATGTTACAAAAGTGGCTGTTTCGCTTTATGGAAGCGGAATAATGCTTGCAGTGGCAATAACATTGATGAGAATCTTCCTGCACATCAGTGCACACGGAAACTTTGATCTTCAGAGCTTTGTGAACGATGTAGTAACAGATATACAGGAGTACCATTGGCAATTTGCAAAGAGAATTTCTGAGCTCGAAAATGAAAGTTTTTCACTTGAGGAGTTGCATTTGAACGGAATCAAAAAAGGAAGCGATTTTCTCATCGAACTTCTGAAAGTTCTTTCTATAGATATAACTGAAGAAGATTTATACTTAATCGAAGATAATCTTATGAAAGAAATCTATCTAATCTTTCAACCTATACGGAGGTGAGATGATGAATTACGACAGGCAACAGCTTTTAAGCGAGATAGTTCAGCCTGCGCAAACTAAAATCGTTTTACTTGTTATGGATGGAATCGGTGACATTCCAAAAAATGGAGAGACACCACTTCAAAAAGCAAACACTCCAAACTTTGACAAACTTGCTAAAGATTCAGACCTCGGTCAGACTATACCAGTCCTTCATGGAATAACACCTGGCAGCGGTCCCGGACATCTTGCCTTATTTGGTTACGATCCTGTTAAATATCAAATAGGTCGAGGAATACTCGAAGCTCTTGGTTCAAATGTAGACGTTGAAGAAAAAGATATCGTTGCGAGGGCAAATTTTGCTACTGTAAAAAATGGTATTATTGTAGATCGAAGAGCAGGAAGACCTTCAACAGAGGAAAGCGGAAAAGTTGTTCAAAAACTCTCAAGTCTTATCAAAGAAATTGATGGCGTCAAGATAACTTTTTACCCTGGCAAGGAGCATCGTTTTGTAGTTAAACTAACTGCTGAGGGCCTTGATGACAAAATAACCGATGCCGATCCGCAAAAAGAAGGCAAACCAATTCTGCTCACTCAACCTCTCACAGCAGAAGCAAAAAAGACATCGGAAATTGTAAACAAGCTCATGAATCAAATAGCAGATGTGCTCAAAGACGAAGAAAGGATGAACTTCGCCCTTATAAGGGGATTTTCAAAATACCCAAAATTACCGCAATTTCCTGAGGTTTACAAACTTAAAGCCGCTGCAATAGCAACATACCCCATGTACAGAGGCATTGCAAAACTTGTCGGGATGGATGTAATTGAAACGGGGTCAACTATACAAGAAGAAATGCAAACACTGAAAAGTATCTGGGGTAGTTACGATTTCTTCTACTTCCACGTGAAAAAAACAGATTCCTATGGTGAAGATGGAGATTTCGATTCTAAGGTGCATGTTATAGAAGAGGTTGATTCGGTTCTACCCGAAATCATTTCTTTAAATCCGGATGTTCTTGCCATAACAGGAGATCACTCAACACCAGCTGCTCTCAAATCACACAGCTGGCATCCTGTACCGTTCATGTTGTGGTCAAAATATACAAGAAAGGGTTTAAGCAAGGCTTTCGATGAATACGAATGTGCAAAAGGAACTCTCGGCACATTCTACGCAGTAGATGCGATGAGTATCATTCTTGCTCATGCTCTTAGACTTGAAAAATATGGTGCATGAATTATTTCTGGCTGATATCTTTTCTTGGTATTTCAACCGGGGTTTTGCTATCCCCGGCTCTTTTAATTTCTTTCTCAATGGTTGGTATCGCCATTTTTTTATTGTGGAAACATCTTTCTGTTAGGATCTACCTCCTGTGTGTCGTTCTTGGTTTGATCATCAGCCTTCCTGGCAATGTTCCACAAAGATCGGAAATAGTCGGGTTCTGTACCTTAAAAAAATCCAGCTATACTGTTGTGAGCAATGTCAGATTTTTTGAGAATGGGAAATGGAATTATCTGCACCATGATGTAAAAGTGAAATCTGATCAGATAAATCCCGGGGAAGAGGTATATATCTATGGAAAAATCAGCAAATCCTTTTCTTATCCTCTATATACAGTTGTACCAGATTTTTCCTGCGGTGTCAGACAAACAGCAAGAGGGTTTTTAAAAGTTATGAGCATCTTGCAAAAATTCAAAGAGGAAAACGAAATTTTCATCATAGATGTTCTCGGACCATTTGCAAAAACAGTCAATGGACTGCTTTTCAGTGATGGCGAATTTGATCAGGCAGAATATAGTGATCTAAAAAACAGTGGGCTTGCCCATATATTTGCTGTATCTGGTCTTCATGTGGGGATTGTGTATGCGCTTGTGGAAATTATAGTGAGTTTTTTTACATACAAACTCTTTTTCAGGAGGTTCATCGGAGCTTTTATAGCTCTGATGTTTGCACTGAGCACTGGTCCAACACCCTCGGCATTCAGAGCAGCAGTAATGCTTTGCATCTGGAGTTTTTTTAAGATTGCTGACTATCCAGTTGAACCATTAAATGTACTTGGAATGGCTGGAACATTCAATATTTTACTGGAACCCTATTGCATATTATCAACATCATTTTTGATGAGCTATATGGCAACAGCGTCTATCCTAATCTGCCAGGAAAAGATTCGCTCATACCACATTGTTGTAAAAACTCTCTTCACACCTTTTTCGGCATTTTTTGGTGTTGCACCCTTTTTAAATATCTTCTCCTCGCTAAATGTTCTCTCGCCTTTTTTAAGTATCTTTGCTACTTATCTGGTTATCCCCATAATATGGGCAGCTTTCATATCAATTTTTTTCAGAACAATTCACATAGAAACCTTAGCCCAAATTCTATTGAAGGGTGCAACACCTTTTGTATATCTTGTTCAGCGTTTAATTCATCTTTCCTCTCTTGTACCAAATTTTTCTCTCGGTCTTACAGGTTATATTCTGTTTTCTCTGCTGATACTTTTCCTATTCTGGCATTTCGGACACAAACCATAGAATTTTATATCGTAATCGTTTATGACATAACCTGTCTTTGATTCTACATTTTTCACAAGGTCTTTCACTATTTTTTCATCAACCTCTATTACTTCTCCACAAGCTTTGCACACTATGTGTTGATGCAGGGTTTCTGCATCTGGTGCAGCAAGTTCGTACCTGTAAATACCCTCACCAAATTCCAATCTTCTGAGAAAACCGAGTTTTGAAAGGAGTTCCACCGTTCTATAAACAGTTGCCTTGCTTATCCTGTACCTCTTTTCCACGAGTTTTCTGTAAACATCCTCAGCACCAAGATGTCTTTCTCCAGATTCAGCAAAAACTTTCAAAACGATTTCTCTCTGGGCGGTCATTCTATACTTTTTGGAACGAAGTTCTTTTCTTAAAGACTCGTAAAGCATCATTTATCCTCCTCTCAAACATTCATAACCGGTTTTATATCTATTTTCCAGCCTGTTAATTTTGCAGCTAATCTGGCATTCTGTCCACCTTTGCCAATGGCCAGAGATAACTGTGTAGGTGGGACCAAAACTCTCACAGCTTTTCTTTCAAAATCAAGTATCTCGACACTCGTCACTGAGGCAGGCGCGAGCGCATTCACAATAAGCTGTCTCGGGTCGTCTGTCCATCTGAAGATATCCACTTTCTCACCTTTGAGCTCTCTCAATATTGCACTTATTCGGCTTCCTCCTTCTCCTATACACGCTCCAACTGGATCTACCTGTGGATTTGTCGATACAACAGCAACCTTGGTCCTGACCCCGGGCTCTCTCACTATCGCTTTGATCTGCACTATATCGTTTTCAATTTCTGGTATCTCTAATTTCAGCAACCCTGCTACAAACTCTGGAACTGCCCGACTGACCATTATCTTCGGCCCTTTCTTATCTTTTACAACACTCTGAACATAAACCTTTATGAGTTCGCCAGCGCTGATGCTTTCTCCTGAAATCCATTCTCTCTTAGGTAACCTTGTTTCTATTTTACCAACCCTTATATCAGCCCAGTCAGATGTAACTCTTATGACTTCAACGGTGATAACACTACCTGCAAGAGTTGAATAATGCTCATACTGCCTTTCTTTCTCGAGTTCTCTGATTCTCTGTATAAGAACCTGTTTGGCGGTTTGAGCGGCTATTCTGCCAAAATTCTTAACACTGATTTTCTTGAAAATTTTCTTTCCTGATTCTGCGAGCGGATCTGCTTTTCTCGCTTCTTCGACACTCATTTGAGTCAAAGGATCCTCAACTTCTTCTACGACGTCGAAAACCTGAAAAAGCTGTATATCTCCTGTCATACGATCTATTTTCACATCAACGTTCTTTGCTGTCCCAAAATTTTTTTTGTAAGCACTGACAAGCGCCTTTTCAAGAATTTCTATTATTTCATCCTTAGATATTCCCTTTTCTTCTTCAAGTTGATCAAGAGCATCCAGAAGCCCAAGATTCATATACCCACCTCCTCTAAAAGTCGATTTCAAGTTTTCCTTTCTTGATCTGATCAAACGAAAAAGTGATTATCTCTCCATTTTTCAATTCAATGGAGACAGTGTTTTCTGTAGTTTCCTTGATATTCCCTACCAGTACTTTTCCATCTTTAAGCCATATTTTTGCCAATCTGCCAACAAAACGGTTGTAGTCCTTTATTTCTCTAAGAGGCCTATCAAGTCCAGGAGAGGAAACTTCAAGAATATAGCTGCTGTCTATCAAATCAGCTTCATCGAGGTAGTTTCCTATTTGACTGGAAACAATCTCACACTGGCGAATGCTTACATAATTTTCCGGGTCATCTATGACAACACGAAGTACCAATTTTCTTCGTTCCCGCCTGAGAGTTATATCAAACAACTCAAGTCCCAATTGACTCAATATATCAATTACCACTGGTCTTAATTTATCTATTATTTTCTTCACTAAAATCACCTCTACTGAAAAACCGGGACGTCTGTCCCGGTACTTTGGCGGAGAGGGTGGGATTTGAACCCACGGGTGGGTTTTGCCCACCACACGCTCTCCAGGCGTGCGCCTTAGACCGCTCGGCCACCTCTCCAAATTGTTTACTACGCAAAATAATTTATACCATAAACAACAAATATTAGCAAGTGCTGATTGGTTTGCTAATGTAGGTATGAAATGCACAGAAACCTTTAACGCAACATATGTTACATTTTGGTTTATTTTTCAAGCAAATATCTTTTGCATGTTTCACAATCAAGGCGTGGTACTCTTTGTACAGACCAGTATCTTTCGGCAGATCATGGAAAATCGCCTGTATCTTATCATAACTATCTTCTTCATTCAGAATTCCGAGTCTTTCAAAAACCCTCTTGGTGTAATTATCCACAACAAAAACAGGTTTATCAAAGGCATAAAGTAATATTGAGTCAGCTGTTTCCTTCCCTATGCCGTTAACATTCAAAAGAATTTCTCTTGTGATATTTCTACTTAAAGAATGAAAATCAAAATTATATTCCGACAATAAGGACAACAGATTCTTAAGTCTAACGGTTTTCAAATTGTAAAATCCCGCCGATTTTATCAGTTGAGAGAGCTGATCATTACGTAACCTGAACAGTATCACCGGATCAAGGGCCCCAGCTTTTCTTATATTATGTATAGCTTTCTCGACGTTGTTCCAGGATGTATTTTGTGTCAGAACAGCTCCGACAATCACTTCAAACCAGCTTTCCGCAGGCCACCAGCCTTGTGGTCCGTAACTTCCATAAAGAATTTTGTAGATTTTCAATAGAAATTTTCGTACATCCACTAACAGATACCTCCTGTGAAAAAATAATATCAAAATTCGTTTTTCGAACAGATTTGATAGGATATATCCTGGAGGTGTTCTTATGAGAACAAATAAGGATAAGCTTGTCATGATCTCTGTGCAGGGTACAATTGTCAGGCCAGAACATTCCGGTAGACACGGCGTCTCACATGATGGAAAACCATTTATGCTACCTGGAACAGGTGGAATAACCTACAACGTAAAAGTTGGGGATTGTGCCTTTGGCTGGGAAGCAGATCATGTTGAGCCCGGTGTCTCTACAATCTTAGATCAAGACAAGAGGGATTCAGGGCCCAACAGAGGCTACAATTTTTACGCATGTATTGGAAACGAAGCAAGAGTTGTAAGTGGGGATGCAAAGGGGGCAAAAGGTGTTGTTACAGGTCATCACGGCGGAGCTGAACATGTTTTGATAGATTTTCCTGATGAAGTACTTGAAAAGCTCACACTCGATGACAAGATATTAATCAAAAGTTTTGGACAGGGGTTAAAATTTTTAGACTATCCCGATGTCTACGTATACAACATTGACCCAAACCTGCTTGAAAAACTTTCAATAGAGGAGAAAGATGGCAAACTTTATATGCCGGTCGTGGCAGTTGTGCCTTCCTTTTTGATGGGTTCCGGAATTGGTTCAACGAGCATGGGTACAGGCGACTACGATATAATGACTGCCGATAAAAAAACTTTGAAAAAATATGGGTTAGACAAACTCAGATTTGGTGATATTGTTTACATTCAGGACCATGACAACACATTCGGAAGATGTTATAGAAAAGGAGCGGCAACCATAGGTGTTGTTATTCACAGTGATTGTAAATACGCTGGACATGGCCCGGGTGTAACTACCATAATGAGCTGTGCAATGCCAAAGATAAAACCAGTTATAGATCCAGATGCAAATATTGCCAAGATACTCAAGATAGGAAGATATAGGGAGTAAAGCCCGCAAATCCTGCGGGCTTTAAAATTTGTAGTTCATGTTCAAGTAAATTGGGGTGCTCAAAGTTCGTACGTAAACATTTCTGGTAGATATGTACAGATCGTGGAATCTCACACCGAGCCCAGCGCCAACTGAAAACTGTTCACTCAAGGGAAACTGGACGTCAAATCTTCCTGAATAAATCCTTCCTTCAAGATTACTTGTGCCAGAAAGACCAAGCGCAGATAAGCTACCGGTTGGTCCCATAAAAACAAACATTATTTCACCCGTAATTTTTCCAATTACATCCAGAAAACCAAAAGAAAAACTTGGTGCCAGGCCTACGAAAAAGAGGTTTGCATCTGTTGTACCTAAGTCACTGGCAACAGACATACTTAGCAAGCCAAGAACCGCTCCCATTCGCAAGCCTTCGTCCAAACCATATTCGATATTCAATTGGCCACCATAATCAGTTATTGCACGCACTTGTTTTTTACCATCTGCATAAACGTCGTTATAAATTGAAAAGCCAAGTGAAGGGTTTACCGAAAAAAATACCCCGGCTATTGCTCCTGTTGCCAGCAAAAATAGGCAGATTGTCAATATCTTTTTCATAAAATTCCCCCTGAACAAAATACTACCACAATTCACATCATTCTTTTTTTCTGTACCTGATTACTTTGACAAGTTCATACAGCGGTATTATCATTATAGCTGCGATCAAAGACACCACAAGCTGTTTCCCAGTCAAGTTAGTGGTCCCAAATACATTCTGGAGAATTGGTAAATATATCACACCCAATAGCAAAGCGAATGATCCTGCTATTGCTATTAATAAACGAGGATTGTTCTTAATGCCAACCTTAAACAGAGAGAGTTTTATGGATTTAGAGTTCAGAGAATGCAGTAATTGACCTGTACACAGGGTAAAGAACACCATTGTTCGAAGCAACTCAATCTGGTCATGTTCCAAAAGCGCCCAGCTGTACACAAACAGAGTCAAAACCGAAAGAATCGTTCCTCCAATAAACACATTCGTCATAATTTCTTTGCTCATTATTCCTTCCTTTGGATCTCTCGGAGAACGTTTCATCACATCTGGCTCAGCGGGTTCTACACCAAGTGCCAGAGCCGGAAGACCGTCTGTTACAAGATTCATCCAAAGAATCTGAACGGGTATTAATGGTAAAGGCAATCTCAACAAAATTGACACAAATATAGTGACAACCTCACTGATGTTGCACGAAAGAAGATAATAAACCACTTTCCTTATATTATCGAAAATCTTCCTTCCTTCTTCAACTGCAGCAACAATGCTTGCAAAATTATCATCTGTAAGGACCATCTCCGATGCATCTTTTGAAACATCTGTTCCTGTTATACCCATAGCAACACCGATATCTGCTTTTTTCAACGCGGGTGCGTCATTGACACCGTCACCTGTCATTGCAACAACTTTTCCTTTTTTCTTAAGAGCTTCGACAATTTTCAATTTATCTGTTGGAGAGACTCTCGCATAAACCTTAACTTTATCCACGACTTTCACAAGATCTTCTACATCCATTTCAATCAGCTCGTGTCCTGTTAAAACCATGTCATTTTCAGACAAAATGCCTATTTCTCTCGCTATCGTCTGAGCGGTAATTTTATGATCACCCGTTATCATGATCACGTTTATACCAGCTGTTCTACATCTTTCAAGAGCATCTTTTACTTCGGGCCTCGGAGGATCTATCATACCCATTAAGCCAAGAAAAACCAGATCTTTTTCAAGTTCCGAATAGTCATCGCCAATCTCTCTAAAGGCAACCGCGAGCACCCTTAAGCCATCCTGGGCCATTTTCATATTTGCCTGTTCAATTTCGTTTTTATCATTTTCAGATAATACTTTTATTTCGCCGTCAGGCGCCATGTATTTTGAGCAATTCTTTATAACAACATCCGGGGCCCCTTTGGTAAAAGAAAGCCTCTTTTTTTCAAATTCATGAACAGTGGTCATCATCTTTCTATCAGAATCAAAAGGAATTTCGTGTATTCTTGGTATCCGCTTCTCAAGTTCATTTTTGTCAAAACCGTAATCCATAGCTGCAAGAGCAAGGGCTATTTCGGTGGGATCTCCAGATGTCACTCTGTTGCCATTTTTGACAGTTATAAATGAATCGTTGCACAAAATTGCTCCCATGAATAATTTTTCTATGTGCTCAGATTTTTGTGATTTTATTTGTTCCTGATCGAGAATAATAGATGGATGAAGATAATACTTTACCACATTCATTTCATTCTTAGTCAGAGTACCGGTTTTATCAGAACATATGACATTCACCGAACCAAGTGCTTCGACAGCTTGCAACTTTCTTATAACCGCATGCCTTTTCACCATGTTGTACATACCCAGGGCTAAAACTATAGTAACGACAGCTGGCAATCCTTCCGGAACAGCTGCAACAGCTAAACTGACAGCTGTCAAAAACATTTCAAGAGCAGGTTCGCCCTCAAAAATTCCAACCAAAAATACAACAGCGCATATCGCAAGTATGATCATCCCTATCTGTTTACCAAGCTTCTCAAGATTTTGTTGCAATGGCGTTTGTGTTTCTTCCATTTCCGAAAGTAACTTCGCTATTTTCCCCAGCTCTGTATTCTCACCTGTTGAGGTTATGACAGCTTTGGCACGACCTCTGCTTACTATTGTTCCTGAATAAACCATATTTGTTCTATCGCCCAGAGGAAGATTTTCCTGATCAATCAGATCTGTGGTTTTCTCCACAGGCTGTGACTCTCCAGTCAAAGCAGCTTCACTAACCGAGAAATTAACAGTCTCAATCAATCTGCCATCAGCGGGGACGTAATTACCAGCTTCAAGGATCACAATATCTCCGGGGACGATCTCCCGCGACGGAACGGTTTGTACGATTCCATCTCTGAGAACCCTCGCCATTGGAGCAGCCATCTTTTTGAGTAACTGTAAAGATTTCTCGGCCTTTGATTCTTGAATCGTACTCAAAGTAGCATTTAAAACAACTATGATCATTATCAAAATTGCATCAACGGATTCCCCAACAAGTATCGAAACACCAGCAGCAACAAGAAGTATGATAATCAAAAAATCCGTAAACTGGGAAAAAAACATTCGCCAGATAGTCTTTTTCTTTTTTTCTGCAAGCTCATTAGGTCCATATTTTTCCAAACGTTTTTTTGCTTCTTCACTTGACAAACCCTTATCAGGATCTGTTCCTAAATGGCTGCACACATCCTCAACACTTTGTTTGTAAAAATCTTTCACCATATTTCACCCCTCGTCTGTAAAAAATTATTTGTATTCTCCATCAATAAAATAATGCCAGTTTTCTTATTTATTTACATCTTTTACAGCTATAACTTCAATTTCTATCTGAGATCCTTTTGGCAAAGCTGAGACTTCAACAAAGGATCTTGCTGGCCGATGCTCATTAAAATACTCTCCATAGACTTCGTTGATCTCACTGAAACTCTTCAGATCAACCACGAAAACAGTGACTTTCACGATATTCTTCAGAGTACAACCTGCAGCCATCAATACGGCTTCTATGTTATCCAGAACCCTTCTTAGCTGTTTTTTGATATCGCCATTCACCAGTTCCCCCGTGGCAGGATCGATCGGAATTTGCCCGGAGACAAAAATAAAATTGCCCGCCTCAATTGCCTGAGAATAGGGACCTATTGCCTTTGGTGCACCACTTGTCTGAATTATTTTCATCTTCATACCTCCTCAGAATTTCAGGAACTCTCATTAAGATTCTCTCATATCCACCCGTACACTGCAAAATCTTTAGAAAACCTGCGATTTGATTGCATTCATTTAAATATAACCCCGCCAAAAATAGATTCGATTCGCACTGCAAACTTCAAAATATGAGATAATAAATAAAGGGTGATACTGTTGAGAAAGGAATTATACAAATTTAAATATGAGTCTTTATGCAGGAAATTGAAACCAATTCTGGAAAAAAAGGCATTTGAGGTCTATATAGCAGACAACACAAGCGATGTCAGAAAGCTTGTAGAACGAATTGTACCAGAAGGAGCCGTCATAAGCAGCGGTGGATCTATAACACTCAATGAATGTGGTGTAATTGATCTTCTCAAAAGTAACCGATACAAATTTTTGGACCGTTATAATTCCCCGGATAGGAGGAAAACAGAACTTGAAGCGTTCGACAGCGATTTTTATTTTTGCAGTGCGAATGCGGTAACAATGGACGGAGAATTGGTGTTCATGGATGGCTTCGGAAACAGGGTGGCAGCAGTTACATTTGGCCCCAGAAATGTAATACTGATCGTGAGCGCAAATAAGATTGTAAAAGATTTGCAAGAAGCGAAAGAAAGAATCAGATATATTGCTCCGATGAATGCAAAAAGATTATCTCTTTCCACACCATGTGCTGTGTCTGGAATTTGCCATGATTGTGATTCACCTCAGAGAATATGCAGGCATCTGCATGTAATATTTGATTCACGCAATTTACCGGGTAGAATAAAAATTATACTGGTTCTTGAAGAACTTGGATTGTGAGGGATAAAAGATGGACAAAAAATGGTTCGGAATATACGAAAGGCTTGTGAACACAGATACAGGGTTCGATATAGATCTTTCTCAGAAACTTTTGCGAACTGATTTCGTGGCTGAAGAGTTAGCAAAGCTTGGCTTTAAGTTAATCAGAGAGAGCGCAGCTCATGTTGGAATTCTTGGAAAGCCACCGTACATAACACTAATAGGCCATCTCGATACTGTTTTCAAAGAAGGCGAATCATCCAAAAGACCGTTCAATGTTAGGAATGATATCGTCTATGGTCCTGGAGTTGCAGATATGAAGGGTGGAATAGTCACTTTACTCGCTACTGTTGAAAAAGCTGTAAGCAGTGGCTTTAAAGACATATGCGTTATCATGAATGTGGATGAAGAACTCGGTTCAAAAACAAGCAGAGAGACTTTTTATAAATATGCCAAGGAAAGTATCTGCTGTTTATCCTTTGAACCCGGTGGTTCTAACGGCGAAGTTGTAATAAGTAGAAAAGGCATAGCATCAATGAATTTAACCGTGAGAGGGATCAAAGGGCATGCCTCAAGGCTTGAAGAAGGTGCCAACGCAATAGTTGAAGCAAGTAAAAAACTGGTTGAAATATATTCTCTCAATGAAAAATTCTCAGATCTAACTGCAAATCCAACAATTGTAAACGGCGGGGAAAAGTCAAATATAACACCTGATCTCTGCATGGTGTACTTCGATGTAAGGTTCTCAGATCAGAAAGATCTTGAAAAATTCAAAGAAAAAGTATTTCAAATATGCTCTTTCAGCTCAATAAAAGGAACAAACTGTGACCTGTCCCTGCAGGAAAGGCGTCCTGCCATGAAACCGCACCCGGAAATCTTGAAAGCCCTCGAAGAAATTTCGAAAGAACTGCGCAAAGAAATAAAGGTTCAGCACTCAAATGGTGGCGCTGACAGTGCGTTTTTCTATCAATTTGATGTTCCTTCAATTGACGGGCTCGGTATAAGCGGTGGAAGATTTCATTCGGAGGATGAATACGCCATCCTGAGCAGCTTTGAACCAAAAATAGAACTTTCCATGGCATTGATAAAGCATTTTTCCAACAGGAGGTGAGAAATGTGAACTTTGTCGATACAACTCTTAGAGACGGTCATCAGTCGCTTATTGCAACAAGAATGTCGACCGAAGATATGCTTCCTGCTCTTGATGCTATAGATAAGGTTGGTTTTTACTCCATGGAAGTCTGGGGAGGAGCTACTTTTGACGTTGCAGTGAGGTTTTTAAATGAAGATCCATGGGAAAGATTGAGAAAAATCAGAGAAAAAATCAAAAATACAAAGCTTCAGATGCTTCTCCGCGGGCAAAACCTGGTTGGTTATCGCCATTACGCAGATGACACAGTCAGGCTTTTTGTCAGAAAAGCTGTTGAAAATGGCTTAGACATAATAAGAATATTCGATGCATTGAACGACGAAAGAAATTTGCTGATTGCCATCGATGAAGCAAAGAAATCAAACGCTCATGTACAGGGAGCAATATCCTATACGATCAGCCCTGTTCACACAATTGAATACTACTTAG
>LDZR01000011.1_pt1 | contig 19438 bp, 20 predicted proteins | sample 615371 | NCBI WGS metagenome assembly LDZR01 (sample SAMN03408294, study PRJNA278302) | terrestrial metagenome | isolation source: oil reservoir sample K2 | place: USA: Alaska, North Slope, Kuparuk formation | collected 2013
AAGGATTTCGCTATGAGAAGGATAGTGGACGGCCTGGTTATTCTCGATGTGTCCGACGAAGACCCACGAATCGACGCTTTAACTGAGCTCGGTTTCCCCTTTGTTGTTATCGGAAGGCCCAATCATAGACTTTCGTATCTGTGGGTGGATACTGAAAACGAAGAAGGAGCTCGCAAGTATGACTCCGCTGACTCCAAAGACAAAAGAAATAGTGGCAGATCCTGCAAGGGCGAATTCCAGAGAAGAAGCAAAAAAAATTCTTTGAAGAAATGCTCAAGAAGGCTTTTAAGGAGATTGCTAGGGTTTTAAAGCCAAATGGCATTGCCACAATTGTCTATACACACAAATCCACATCTGGCTGGGAGACGCTGATAAATGCTTTGCTTGACTCAGGGCTTATCCCAACTGCCTCATGGCCCATTGACACGGAGATGAAGGCAAGGCTCTTAGCAAAAGGAAATGCCGCCTTATCTTCATCCAAATATTTTGTTTGCAGAAAAATGGAGAGAAAGGAGACGGGCTGGCTAAATGAGGTCAAGGATGAGATAAAGAAGCACATTACAAAGAAGCTTGAAAAACTCTGGGAAGAAGGTGTAAGTGGTGCCGACTACTTTATAGCAGCAATAGGCTCAGCAATTGAGATATTTGGAAAATACAAAAAGATAATATATGAAACAGATTTTAAAAACAAAACCCTAGGGAGAAAATCCCTCTTTACATCCCACATAGTTAATATGAAACCAGAATTGAACCGAGAATAATCGCTTCAACAGGTATGGCATTAACAGCGATAAGCCTTTCACTCTTTACTTTTTTGAACGAGAAAACAGGGCTGGAATTTATCATTGCTAATTTAACTCTTCTTGGTTCTGGACTTGCTCTTTTCTCCTCTCCCAACACAAATGCAGTCATGAGTTCTGTTGAGCGGAAATTCTATGGAGTAGCATCGGCCACGCTTGCAACAATGAGATTGGTTGGACAAACACTCAGTATGGGCATAACTATGATGATATTTGCCCTGTACATCGGGAAAGTGCAAGTCACTCCTCAACACTTCCCTCTTTTTTTAACCAGTGTGAAAACTGTATTCTTCATCTTTGCAGCTCTATGCTTTGCTGGCATCTTTGCATCACTTGCAAGAGGAAAGGTTCGACAATGTTAGAAACACTCCGTACATTCCCTATGAAAATATGGTTACCCAACGAATACAATTCATCCTTTTAGACCTGTAAGAGCTATACCCTTTATGAAGTATCTCTGTGCGAACAGGAAGAACACAAGAATGGGTGTTATGACGACACATGAACCTGCCATCTGTATTCCAAGGTTTTCTCCGTACTGACCAGCAAGCACCGAGACGGCCACAGGTAGAGTGTACATTCTTTCATCCTGCGCGATGATCAACGGCCAGAGAAAGGAGTTCCACGAACCTGTGAATGTGAAAATGGCTATGGTCGTGAGAGCAGGTTTTGAAAGAGGAAGAATTATCCTGAAGAAAATGAAACTCTCTCTGGCTCCGTCCATCTTGGCCGCTTCGATCAGTTCATTTGGTATGGTCATTATGAACTGTCTCATGAAGAATATGTTGAAGGCACTGGCTACTCCCGGAAGAATCAATCCAGCGTAGGTGTTCAAAAGCCCGAGCTGTCTCAAAAGCAAGAACACAGGGATCATGGTCATCTGTCCCGGTACCATAAGAGTTGCCAGTATCAGAAAGAAGAGTTTGTCTCTGCCTTTGAATCTGAACTTCGCGAAGGCGTAACCCGCCATGGAGGAAATGAGTAACGACAGAAAGGTGATGGAAGAAGCAACTATGACCGTGTTCATAAAGGGCCGTCCAAAATTGATAGAAGCGAAAAGTTCTCTATAGTTTTCCAGAGCGGGCTCTTTTGGTATCCAGCGAGGTGGAAGAACAAAAATCTCCGCGGGTGTTTTGAAGGATGTGGAGATCATCCACAGGAACGGAAGAATCATAATAGCTGCCATGATGAATAAGAATCCATGAACCGCTATCTCCTGCAACCACGATGATTTTCTTTTTCGCACTTCCAATCACCTCTATTCTCGCTCAGCAAGTTTCAGTCTCAGCAAAGTGAGGGCAGAGATCATCAAAAAGAGAACCACTGCGATGGAAGATGCGTAACCCAGCTTGAAGAACTTGAATCCCTGTCTGTACAGATACAAAACTATTGAAAGCGTCGAGTTTAAAGGTCCTCCCTGCGTTAGCATGTACGGTTCTTCGAACAGTTGAAGGTAACCTATGATCATCATTGTGGTCACAAAGACCATGGTTGGCCTGAGCATGGGAAGGGTTATGTACCAGAACTTCTGCCAGGATGTAGCACCATCGAGCTCAGCTGCCTCGTAGAGGAAATCCGGCATGTTCTGTAACCCTGCCAGAAAAAGGATTGCGTTGTATCCCACTGCCTTCCATACAACCAGCATGATGACAGAAGGCATGGCCCACCTGGGATCTCCCAACCAGTTCGGACCTTTAATACCGAACAGACTCAGAAACCAGTTCAGCAGTCCATAACTCGGATTCAGAATCCATGACCAGACCACGGCTATTGCCACCGTGTTGGTTATGAAAGGCAGAAAAAAGCTTGTTCTGAAAAAGCTCTTGAATCTGGTTTGTTCTCTGTTCAAAAGTACTGCACACGTGAGGGATAAAACCACAGTTACCGGCATTGCCACCACAAGGCAATAGAATGTATTCATCAGTGCTTTCCAGAAGAGTTCATCTTTGAAAAGTTCGATGAAATTTCGAAGTCCAACGAGTTTTGCTCGACTCCAGTCTGTCATGGCAAAAACGTTGAAGTCTGTAAAACTCAGATAAAAAGACGCAAAGATGGGAATAATCAAAAAGACCATAAGGAGTATAAGCGCTGGTCCAACGAAAGTCAGAATCCAGATCCAGTTTGTTTTCATGAGTTTCTCCTCCTCAATAAAAGGAGCCCCCGCGGGGCTCCGCAGTACTTTCTCGTTACTTAACGATCTTTTCGATATCCTTTTTCAGCGCCTCTGCAGCTTTTTGTGGAGTTTTCTTTTTGTAGATAACTTCCTCTACTCTTCTTGATATCGCATTTGCGATCTCTTCCCACTGTGGAATGTTTGGAGGTGATTTAGCGTCTTTGAGCTGTTCTCCAAAAACCTTCATTATCGGATCATTTGCCAGTTCAGGATACTCCCACACCGACTTAACTGCAGGTAGTGAACCGACTATCTCATACCACTCCAGTTGATTTTCTGGCCTTGTCATGAACTCTATGAACTTCCATGCAAGATCTTTGTTCCTGGAGGTGTTGAAGATCACCCAGTTGGAGCCTCCCACAAAAGAGGTTCTGGTTTTCTTTTTGGGCATCAGGGCTACTGACCATTTTCCTTTTATCTCCGGGGTTTGCTGGTCTATCATGTTCACCATCCATGGACCCGAGAAGAATATGGGTACTGCTCCTGAAGCAAAATCCTGGAATAGATTTCCTCCGCCCATAGGAGCCAGTTCTTCCCAGAAGAATCGTGCGTAATATTCGATGGCTTCAACGAACTCTGGATCGGTCACTCTGACGTTTCCTTTTTCATCGAATATCCTTCCACCAGCTTGCCATGCAAAGGGCATGAACTCGTTTCCGAACACACCCGTGTAAAGCAACGAAACTCCGTACATGTTTTCTCCTCTGGCAGCAAGTTTCTTGGCAGCATCGTAGAGTTCTTCCCAGGTTTGTGGTGCATGGTCATATCCGACTTCTTTCAGAACGTCTGTTCTGTAAAACATCACCCGGACATCCACATACCATGGTATTCCGTAGATTCCTCCGTTGAGTTCTACCGTCTGCCAGGAACCTTCGAAGAAGATGTCTTTGCTTATGAAGGAATCACGCATGTATGAACTGAGCTCTTCAAAGACACCCATTGAACCAAAGGGAGCCATCCAAGTTGTTCCCATCTGTGCCAGATCGGGGAGCTGCATACCGGCAATACCTGTGAGTATCTTGTCGTATGCAGCCGACCACGGTATAGCCTGGATTTCCACTTTTACACCGGGATTTTCTTTCATAAACTTTTCTGCCATGACGTTGAGATTCTTTGCTTCTTCTCCCATAGCCCATATTTGAAGCGTTCTCTCAGCGAAGGAAAAGGTTATCAGTGCGAAAATCAGAAAAAGTATCAGAGAACCCCTTTTCATTCTCATCCACCCCCCTTTACTCAGAAAACCTTAGAGTTCCCCAAACTTCCGGTCGAGCCCAAACGTCAGCCACAGGAACCCAAGAAAGAATGTGCTCCCGGACGTATTCACCCAGTTTTGCATCTCTCTTGTTGGAGTTGTGAATAGTATGACAGAATCCTATCTCCAGACCCTTTCTTGGTGTGATACCCAGGTACTTGAACGGTATCGCCACTTCAATGATGTAGCCATTCTCGGTCTTGGAAGAGGCTACTTTCACTTCTGGAGCCACCTTTGAAATGGGTCCAGGGTTAGCGTCTTCATGACGGACAGCCTGTACATTTCCTTCTGTGTCGAAAGGCAACACAGCCAGTTTGAAAATACCAGCTTCGGGGTTAGCCCGTGACGGATCCAGATAGAATTCGATGGAATCTGTTCTGTAGAATGCTCCAAGATCACCGGGTGTAATGTTTACCACAACGTATTCATCAAACACCTGAGCTGCGAGGTAGAGATTTTCATCATCCCAGGCAACATAGAAATGACTGTGAAGTATCTGGGACCTTTTGTCAGCGGGTTTTATACCTGGCACTCGTACGTTCATATCTTCATCCACCACGTTGTAAGGTACACCTTTCCAGTCTTCCAGATTACCATCCACTGCTATTCCTTTTACTTTTGGTGCAATGACGACTTTTTCGGACGGCTGGGAAATCATCTCCTGATACTTCTGACGGTACCACGGTGTGACAGCATAATCTGAAACCTTGTTGACAAAACCGATCTTTTTAAGAGCTTCCTGGATGTATTTGTTCTTCATGAAGTACTTCCATACAAATTCTGTTCTGTAGTTTTCGATCATCAGTAGAATGTCTCCCTGGTCTATTCCTACGTGTTGATCCGAGAACCAGTTAGCATCTACGTTGAATCCACTGACAAATCCATATCTACCCCAGACTAATGGGCCGTATTTTTTCAGCATTCCCCTGAGCGCTTTCATTGAGAGATCAGGAGTGAAGACTATCGAAGAAATGGAGCTGTATGGAGCAACTGTGCCATCGTGATTTCCTTCAGATGCACCGTAATGTTTGTAACCAGCGGGTCCATCACAGGCGCTAAGTCCCCATATATCGAGGTCGTAAGTCTTGTACTTGAACCTGTTCATCACACAGAAGAGGTAATTGTATCTGGTGGCTACTCTGGCGTTGTTGAAGTAATTGGCGTACTTGTCCTCTTTGTCCCTGAAATCAACCCAGATGCTGGGATACTGGTAAACAAAGAGAGACTCGGTGGGACAGGAGATGTAATTTTCGTAGACGGGTCTGAGAATCTTGTCCCATGACTCTGCCGGTATAGGATACGTTGGAGAACCGATTGCAAGGATGTAGGCGAGTATTCCCTCGTTGAAAGAGTCCCACTTTGCGTTGAGGAAACCTCCCTCTGGTTTCCATCCCATGTAGAGTGTGCCATCTTCTGCCAGCATCCACTGCCAGTTTACGTTTCTGTAAAGCTGATCCGCAAGCCTTTCCACTTCCGTTCCTTCAAAGTACTCTCCGGCAAAGAGTGCACCCGCCACCAGCAATGCTGTGTCTATAGAGGAGAGTTCACAGTTCCAGACTCTTTTGCCTGTGTTCATGTCAACAAAATGATAGAAGAATCCGTTTTTGCCTTCTACCCTGCCTTCCACGAAGGTCTTCAGTGTGGTCAGAACTCTTTCATAACCTTCATCGTAGCTTATCCATCCTCTCTCTATAGCTATTGGAATCGCTGTGAGTGCAAACCCTACAGCAGCGATGCTACTCGGTGAATCTTCGGTGCTCCTGTCCTTGACCAGTCCGTTTTCTGGATTTGCCTCGTACCAGAAGTATTCAAAAGTCTTTCTCTGAACGTACTCCAGCAGTTCTTCGTCACTCATCTGGAGCATCTTCTCAACTTCTTCTTTGATCTTCGGATCGGCCATGGACATGCGTTCCTCAAGTGTTAGAACTTTGGTTTTTTCTGTGTATATTCCATCGATGTAGAAGGCTTCCTTGAGAGGTATTTTCTGGTTGCTTTCGTCAAAACCGGCGAAAGCAAGATAGACCATGTACTTTCCATCAGGATCCAGATTTTTCATGGCTCCTGCTATTTCAAAGCTTATCTGATTCCAACCCTTGTCAACGTTTTTGGCGTCTGCAAAGACTCCACCAACCCATTTCCATTCCGTTGTCACATCTGCCATTCCAAGGAAGTACATGGTAGGGATTGTACTCATCTCGGAAGGTATGTAAACACTCATCCTGACAATGTTGCCCTGAATCCACTTTTCTACGTTTTCTCCTTCCAGTGGAAGCGCCACTTTGGTTTCAATTGCCTCGCCGCTGGGTATGATCTTCATGGATCTGAGTCCCTGAGCTACATACTTGTCACTGAGCTCGAAAACTGCTCCGGTGTTGTCATTGTTGTACTTTGAGATTTCCTCTTTGGTTTCCATCGGGAATATGTAGAGTCTAAGCTTCTCTTCTTCTGTAGACATGGCCACGAAGTGATCCACATAGAATGGATCCACCATCGGTACTTTTTTGTTTCCTTCGTCAAAGTCTATGAAGGCAAAGTAAAGCATGTACTTTCCATCTGTGGAAACTTCTTTCATTTTGGGAGAGAGTTTGAAGGTTACCACGTTCCATCCTCGCTTTGATTGGGTCTCAGAAAAGACTCCATCAACCCAGGACCAGCCATCAGTTACATCTGCCATACCAAGAAAGTACTTGTCCGGGTAGGTTTTTGTGTTTTCTGGAATGAAGACTGCAATCTTCAGTAAATCGGACTCAGCCCAACTTTCCAGTACCTCACCACTCAATTGAAATGCCAGCTTGGTCTCGTCTGCTTTTCCAGATGGCGTCACTTTAACGGAATACTTCCCGGAGAAAACATACTCATCGGTTAGAGAAAACCTGGTTCCAGTGTTGTCATCACTCAGTCCAGCGACACTTTCCATTTCGTTTACCACGGTGAGTGACATTCCAAAAGTGGCTAACACAAGTAGTAACAATAACAACGCTTTCCTCACTTCAATCACCCCGCTTTAATAAATGATTTGCACCCGGTTGTTTCCCTCACAATAGGGAATTAAGTTTCCTTCCAGTTTCTTTCCGTTGAAGAGAATTTCTTTGAACTCATGAAGTTCCTTACTTTCGGGATTGATGATCTCCAGAGTGTACTGTCCTCTGCGAATGGTGAATGTGATTGTTCCCTCTTTCCATCTCTTTTTCGTACAGGGTGAGAACAGAATACCATCTTTTGTGGGTTTTATGCCCAGGTAGCATTGGATCAACAGTCTGTACAGCCAGCTTGCAGATCCGGTGTACCATGTCCATCCAGCCTTACCGCTTTTTGAGGAAAGGGGTCCGTCACTGTTACCGGGTGTGACGTAAGGTTCTGCCTTGTAGACAACTGGATCTTTGTAATATCTGAGAATCGGTGATAGGGTTTGATAGACTCTCTCTGCAAGCTCGCAGTCTCTCAAGAGCCATGCTGACCAGAGCGTCCAGGTAGCGGCGTGTGTGTATACACCACCGTTTTCCCTTGTTCCAGGTGCGTATCTTGTTATGTACCCGATTTTTTCATCCACTTCGGTGAAGGGTGGATAGAGAAGTAGTGGTCCGTAATCTGTAATCAGTCGCTCTTTTACCTTTTCCATTGCTTTCTGGATCTTTTCATCGTCTGTTATCTTGGAGATCACAGCCCAATTCTGTGGATTCAGGAATATCCTGTTGTCTTCTTTGCCTCCGATGATCTTTCCGTCATCTGAAGTTGCCCTGTTGAACCATTCACCATTCCAGGCGTGTTTGTTGAAGGATTCTCTGATCTTCTCCATGGACTCTTCAAGCCATTTCCTTTCGTCTTCGTCCAGCTCAAAGAGTGTTAGAACTCTCTTCAGGATGAAGTACAGGAATTCACTCAGCCAGAAGCTTTCTCCTTTTCCTTCTTGCCCCAGTCCATTCAGTCCATCATTCCAGTCTCCTCCGAAGATCAGAGGAATTCCTCTTTCGGAAACATTTTCAAGAACCGATCTGATACTTCTGAAACAGTGTTCTTTTATGGTTGCCTGTTCTCCTTCCAGAAACGGTACGGTTTCGTACAGGATCTGTGTGTCACCGGTGTGTTCTATGTACTCACAGACTACGAATACAAGCCAGAGAAGATCATCCGACCATCTTTCAGATGGAGAGCCATTGCTGAACGGCAGCCACCAGTGCTGGACGGTTCCATCCTGCCTTTGATGAGCAGCATGGAGAAGGATCTGTTTTTGTGTGATGGAAGGATCCAGCCATAGACCTGCCAGACTGTCTTGAAGCTGATCTCTGTAACCGAACGCCCCTCCTATCTGATAGTACGCAGTTCTTGCCATCAATCTTCCGGCTATTGCCTGATAGGGCAACCAGGTGTTCAGGAGAAATTCCACATCCTTGTCGGGAATGTTCACCCTGAATTTCTTCAGAAGGTTCTGCCAGTAACTTTGTACTTTTTCGATCTGGGATTCACAGAACGATTCATCCTGGAAATGTGCAGATAAATCCAGCGCCTCTTTTTCGTCTTTGGTTGCTCCAAGGAAGAAGTAAACTGTTTCCTTTGACAGAGGTGCCAGGCTGACTCGAACCTGTATGGCGTTTATTCCATCGATGTTTCGTCCGGCTGTGTTTTTACATTGTCCCTTCTGGACAGCAACAGGATTTTTCAGATCTCCGTACATTCCAAAGAATTTTTCTTTGTCTGTCTCATAGGAAGCAACTTTTCTGCTTGTTGAGTGGAACAGGATGAAGGGATAAGAATCATTCCAGCTCTTTGGTCCAGCGGTCCACATGTATTTCTTGGAAATCAGTGTGTTCTTGGAAAATTGAGTTTCGAAAAAGAGCTTGTGGAATTCTCTGTGCACGTCCGAAACGGTTCCCATGTTGAGTTCAAAATACGAGAAAATTGAAAGGTTCAAAGGCTTGTTTGTTTTGTTTTCCAGTTCCAGCTTGAGAATTTCCACGTCGTGATCGATAGAAACTACGGCCGTTGTTTTCACAGAAAACTTTTCAAAAGATGTGTGGAAGACCACCGTTCCTGGTGAATAAACAACGGAATAGTCTCCATTTTTCTTCAATGGCTGGAAGGTGCTAGAAAAGATTTCCCCTGTTTCTTCGCCAAGGATATAAAAGTACTTTCCGTAATTGTCGTGCACCAGGTCCTGAACCCATCTTGTAAGCATGCTTTGGGAAGCATCGATGTAAAAGGAGTAACCACTTCCTGCCTGAGAATACACAGCTCCGTACCTGCCGTTTGTTAATACGTTGATCCATGGTGCAGGCGTTCGAACATTGGTTACAACGAAATCTCCATTTTCAGTGAAGTAGCCGTATTTGGTTTCAAAGTGTTTCACCCCTCTCCCTCCTTCTGTTATTGTGGAACCGGTTCCCTACATCTCACACAAAAAAGATCTCGGTCGTTATTTTTTCAAATCAACAACCACACGATTTTCTCACTACCAGCTGAGTTTGAAGCATGATTTTCACAGGATCCTTGAAGACATCTGGATTGTTTATTCTTTCCAAAACTCTCTGAGCGGAAATCTTTCCCACTTCGTACATAGGCTGGTGAACTGTGGTTAGAGGAGGATCTATGTAAGCAGACCAGAAGGCATCGTCAAAACCCACAACAGCTATGTCTTTCCCAATCTGTATTCCTTCTTTTTTCATTTCCTCTATGATTCCCAAAGCCATTTCATCGTTGGCACAGAAGATAGCTTCCAATTTGTTCAGCTTTTTTCGCAGTTCCTGAAAGACCTTTCTTCCACCTTCGAATGTGAAGTCTGAATTGAAGACCAGAAGATCATCGCAGCACAGGTTGTGTCTTTTCAATGACTCCACAAAACCCTGGAAGCGTTGTTCACTATCATCACTGACCTCAGGTCCTTTGACGAAGGCAATTCTCTTATAGCCATGCACTTCCACAAGATGATCTACCATGCGGGCGCTACCGGACAAGTTATCCACCATTACACTGTCGATTCCAAAGTCCTGAAAATCTTTCAACAGAAACACAATGGGAATCTTGCTCTCCGAAAGCTTGTGAACGGTGGTTTTATCAACGGTTGGGTCAAACACTATGGCTCCATCTACTCTTTTCTCTCTGATCATGGAAAGGTATCTCTTTCTTGCCTGCTTTACATCCTGTCCGGAATCCAGAATGGTCAACAGAGTGAAATATTTTTTGGCAGATAGTACCTCTTCCACACCCCTGATGACTTCACCGTAAAATGGCCCGGATGTTGAAGGAAGCACAAGGCCTACAGTAAAGGTTTTTTTCTTGCTCAAACTCACAGCTTTTGAGTCAGGAACGTAGTCGTACTTTCTTATAATCTCCAGGATTCTACGCTTTGTCTTTTCAGAAACGTATTCACTGCCATTTAATGCTCTGGAGACTGTTGATTTGGAAACACCTGCCAGTTTGGCGATCTGTGAAATAGTGAGCTTCAAAAACATCACCCCGAGGAAATATGGAACCGGTTCCACACATAAATATATTCCTTCGAACAGGAGACAGTCAAGTCTGAAAAAATGGAATTAACTGGAAGGAGAGACAATTAAAACGGATTATGAGCGAATAATGTTGAAATACTCATTTATTTTCTGGAGGACCTTCAGTTTTCCTCATCTACCGTCAAAATCTCATAAAACAGTGATTTTATATCTGTCGACAATTCTTTACACTCAAATTTTTGCTAATTCATTCAGAACTTCCTGAATATCCGGGAGTTCCCTGATAGGATAAATTTTCATCCAGACTATTCTTTGTTCCTCATCCATTATAATGTTGGCTCGCTCAGAAAATCCTTCTTTTTCCCGGAAAATGCCATACGCTCTGGCCACTTCACCGTGTGGCCAGAAATCAGCCAAAAGAGAAGTTTTTTCAATACCCAAACTTTCTGCCCAGGCTTTTTTACAGGGTACACCATCCACACTGATTCCTACGGCTACAGCATTCAACTTTTGAAAATCCTCGAAGAGTTCTTCCAGTGATTGCATCTGTTTTGCGCAGATAGAGGTCCATGCCAGCGGATGAAAGGATAAAAGAATTTTTCTTCCTTTGTAACTTGATAGATTGAATTCCTTCCCGTTTTGATCTTGAGTGTAAAATTTGGAGCCTTATCTCCTGTTTTGAGTTGAGCCATCTTTCCACCTCCCTATCTATACTCAGTATACCCGTTATCGTAATCTTTTCTTTCTTGTGGAAAATAAGGCTTTTTCTATGTACAGAAGTAAAATGTATCAAATTAAAACTGTTGTTAAGTTATACATCCAATTAACAAATACTGGCTATAGTTTAACCAAAAATTCATTGTCGGAAACATTTTTTTAGAGATAAGTATGAAAGAGAGAATTGTATTGTAGATTGAAATTAGCTTCCTGCAGGCTATGCTGGGCTTCCGAATCCGTTCTTGTAAAAAAAGAATTCTGGGCTGTAAAATTAATGTTTGCCCTTTGAAAAGAAATCCAAACCGCGATGTTCCTTACCTTTATGTAAGGACATTGAAGCTGGATGATGAAACCGGATTTATCAGCATTCTTCTCAAGGCCGAAAACGTGGAGGCTGTTACAGACAAATTTGTCTCTCGCTTCGCCTCCTCTTCAATCTTCCGGTTGGTCGTGCTTCCTGTTGAGGCAACGTTTCCTTTACCAGCCCAACAATCAGGTGAGAAAACAACTGAAGGAGAGGCTGAGGAGAGCAAGGCTAAAGCCGAGAGAATCAGCCGGGAGGAACTTTACGAGGACATTGCCCAGGCAGGCCGTTTTATATCCACGTATCTTGAGATGGTTGCTCTTTCAACTATAGTGGCATCTGTTGGCTTAATTCGAGGTGATGTAGCAATTATCATCGGTGCCATGGTCATCGCTCCACTTCTTGGCCCCAACATAGCGCTGTCACTCGCGGTCACTCTTGGTGACTTAAATCTCACGAAAAACTCGCCTAGAGCCATCGGTGCTGGAGTGGCCACATCTCTGACAATTTCCATGCTGATTGGCATTCTGCTGCACACAGACTCTGTTGCTTCAGAAATTGCGGCGAGGGCACATTCAGGCATTGAGGACATCTCGCTGGCACTGGCAGTAGGGACTGCGGAATCGCTGGCATTTACGACCGGTGTTTCTGCCGTGGTCGTGGGCGTTATGATATCGGTAGCACTGCTTCCCCCTCTCGTCGCTGCTGGTATCCTAACTGGAGCGGGACACTTCGAGATGGCCATGGGGGCGTTTGCACTTTTTCTGACCAACATCACATGCATTAACCTTGCTGCTATTGCGACGTTTCTCCTTCAGAGGATGTCCCCCAGGACATGGTGGGAGGCAGCCCGTGCAAAGCATGCTACGCGTCTTGCGGTAACGGCGTGGGTTCTAATGCTTTGTTTGTTGTTCTTTTTAATTTTCTTTGGCTTCGGAAAGGGGAGTTGAGTTTGTATAAGGAGGGATTAAAAATGTCGGTGTTCGGGAAAATCAGGCGCGCTGAAAAGGCGGGCTTACCACCCGGATCCGTAATTTTTATCGGTGAGCAGAAAACGGAATTTGCGCGCATTGACGTTATCGACTTTAACGAAGCCCAGCTTAATGAAGTTCGCGATGCTTCCATAGACCAATGCGTGGAGATGGCAAGAAACCCTTCCACCGTAACATGGATTAACGTAATTGGCCTGCATGATACCAATTTAATCAGGAAATTGGGCGAATCTCTCGGTTTACATCCACTAACAATGGAGGACATTGCCAATACCACACAGCGGCCAAAGGTCGAGGAATTTCCGGGATACATCTACATGGTGCTCAAGATTATCCGCTATGAAGAAGTAACAAATCAGATGGAAGTGGAGCAAGTAAGTTTGGTCATCGAGGAAAACTACGTAGCTTCCTTTCAAGAAGTGGAGGAGGACGTGTTCAATCCGGTGCGGGAGAGAATCAGAGCATCAAAAGGCCGCATCCGCTCCATGAAATCCGATTATCTGGCCTACGCACTCATGGATGCCGTTGTGGACAGCTATTTTCTGGTCGTCGAACACATCGGGGATAAAATCGAAGAACTTGAAGAAAAAGTTTTATCTGATCCGAATCCCGCTATCTTGCAGGAGTTGCACCGTCTCAAAAGAGGTCTTTTAGACATCCGCAAGTCCGTCTGGCCTTTGCGTGAGGAGATTGGTTCTCTGATAAAGAGCGAATCTACGATAATCCGTGCAGAAACAAAGGTGTACTTACGAGACCTCTATGACCACGTTGTCCAGATCATCGACATGGTGGAGACCTTCAGGGATATTCTGAGTGGTATGCATGATCTCTATCTGTCAAACATCAGCATCCGCATGAACGACATAATGAAGACACTGACGATCATCGCCACAATCTTCATACCGCTGACGTTTATTGCTGGTATTTACGGCATGAACTTCGAGTACATGCCCGAACTAAAGTGGAAATGGGGATACTTTTTCGTCTGGGGTGTTATGATCACCATTGCCATTGGTATGGTGATTTATTTCCGAAAAAAGAAGTGGCTGTGAAGCAGGAACTGGATTTCGAATAAAATCAAAAAAGTGAAAAGTCTTGATCATTTTTGAAGTTCCAGAGGCAAGATTTTAGATAGCTACAAATGGAGAAGGACCTCATGGAGGGATGCTTATAGACAACACCTGGAACGGAATGGTTATATCACGACACGAATACGGTCCTGAAACTGGGCTTAAACTTTACGAACCCGCATCATATATAGGCACTGGAACTCAGATGCTGGAGATTGTATATTGAGAACTTCTTCTTTGGGTGAAACATTAACTCTTTTGTACTCTAATAGCCTACAGAAAACCTTTGAGCCCTTCTGCTACTTTCCCATTCTTTATCTGTTTCATGGTTATCTCCAGTATAGCAAGGGGCTTTCCTGCGATTTCAGCCATTTCATCGAAAACCTTTTCATGACCACCAAGGGCAGAAGTGGCAAAGAAAGCTACTTTTCCAAAACATCCGTGAAAGCGTAAAAGATAAGCCCTTACAGGGCTTGACATTCGACCTGCCCAAATCGGTGTTCCTATTATGACAAGTTCATAATCACCTGGATCGCATTTTGGTTCAGCTATAGGTGGGATCTTTTTTGAGTGCTTCGTATCCTGAGCGAAGAAAACCAAGAATTCCCCTGCGATTTGTTTTACCCTCGATAACTTCAAGATCAGCTTGAAGCTCATCAGCGATCTTTTTGGCTCCAGAAAGTGCGTTTCCAGTCCTTGAATAAACAACCACAAGCGTTTTCATAGGATTTGGCCTCCTTTTAGAAACTTCCATTTGCTTGACTCTGGATCACTCTGAGATAGGAAGGGCTGTTTTGTGAGAAATAGTCTGTATAACTTAAATTGGCGAATATTAATATCTACGATTTAGACTACGATCTGAATTATATGTTTACCTATGGTAAACGGGTTCATCAAAGTGGAAGGTACATCTAAGAGTGTCTCAGAAACGTATAAAGTCTCTCTCAGCAGAGTCGTATTCTTCTCTGTTATGAGCTGAACAAAACTGCAGCCAGAATCTAGAACAAAACCACGTGTATCCTGCGCTGGCAAGCAGCATCAACATCCATACTCATTCCAGTTAAAAACCAGGAACATGAGAAGATCGTCACGTCAGAGTGTCAGCCACTCTGCCATCCTTGGCGAAGATTTGCCCGGAAAGTGTGCTCTCATGAAGAGGACAGCTAGAGTTTCTCGTGGTGCTTTTCTCCATTCTTAAAAGGACCGGTAGATCCTCTCGCCGGATCGCGACAAACTCATCTTCTCGCCCTTGGATCTTCGACACATTTCCAGAGATAGAGTAAATTGAACATTCCAATCACGCCTGTCAAGAAGAAAGGAACAGCGTACCCAAAGTTATCGATCAGCTTTCCGCAGATGAGTGGTGCTACAAACGAGAAGGGTGAAGTCATAAAATACAGCGAACCCATGTAGAGTTCTTTGCGCTTGTTCGAAGTCATGTCCAGCGTGATCGCCATGCTTCCAACGTTGTTCGTTGTGTTCACAACTCCCATGAGGGCGTATACAACGTAGGCCTGCTCTACTCGCTCAGAAACCAGAGCGAGGAGGATCGCCAAAGCGTAACAGACCTTGCTCAGCATCAGATTCAACTTGTGCCCCTTCTTGTCACCGATTGGTCCAAAGAGGAATGAAGAGACACCCTGGGAGGCGAGAACAACCGCTGTGAAGACTGCGGCTGAATCGTCGGGGAGTGAGAGCTTCTTGAGAAGGTAAACCGTCATAAAGCCACCTGAGCTGAACATGAAACTACTGATGATCCTCTCTATCAGAAAGTTCCTGAAGTTCTTGTCCGAGAAGACGAACTTCATCTTTTTTATGTAGTCGAAGACCGGTTCGCTGTCGTAGATCCGCTCGTCTGGCACTTCTCTCGTCAGCGACAAAAAGAGAAAAGACAGCATGAAGAAGATAAAACCGGTCAAGAACACGTAGGCAAAATTCCTCGGAAACGGATGTTCAGCGAGTAAACGCCTCGCAATTAACGAGCCACCTATCCCCATCAGTGCTCCAAGACCACTTCCCACGGCAAAATATGTTCCCCTTCTGCGCGGGTCAATGACCTTTTCTATCATGCTCATCCACGGTGGGCCCAGAAAGCCCATGGCAAAGATCGCAACGCCCATCGTCACAATAGAAAGATAAAGGGCAAGCTTTGTAGAAAAACTGACCAGATACAGGCTGATGAGTGCGATCAATAGATAAGGGACTCGCTCCAGCATTGTCACCTTGAGCACGAGACTCAGTTTTTTAGCTGAACGCTCCGCGTACTTGGCTCCCCAGATCGCCGGTATGCCCCAACCCAGATTCGTTATCGCTGAGATCAAACCAAGTTCGATGTTGGATGCGCCAAGGTTCTTGGCGAAGACCGGGAAAATCGTAAAGACGGAGCCGAAGGTCATGCCGACGCTGAAAAACGCGTTGTCGATCGAATTGACAATGAAGTTCCAGCGATAATCCTTTTCTGTAAGCCTTTTCACGTCTCCACGCCAGAGTCTCAAAAAGCTCATAGAAGGACAATGCAACCTCCTCAACAGATCGTACTACAACCTGGAGCGAAGCCAGTTGAGGAAAAATGAAAAGCCCCGTGAGGGGCTTGAGGTTCAGGCTCCACACTTTCGTATCTTCGGGCCCGGCGATGTTCACCCAGGACTTCATATCACTTCTCAGCACACGCACGATCCTTCGGCGAGAAAAGGACGATTGCCATCTGGAAACTTTCATAAAAATAGACAAGAACAGCTTTCGACCGGGTACGTCCTGCACTGAATGATCAACTGTTCAGGCTTTAATTCGCCACAACAGCGAATTCGCTATCAGATCTTTCTCCAGATGCCCTTCGTCCAGGAGATAACTGAGATAGGCGTGAACCGTGGATCTGTACAGAACAAACTGCACAAGATTCTTGACTTCGACGTTGAAACTGTCAAGGAGCTCTCGCAGAAGTTCATCGAAAGTGTGTGGTGTCTTCAAAAGCTTCAGAATCTTGTTCGAGACGTTTTCGATCACTTTCCTGTTGAGTCTCAACAGGCCAGTTATGTCGTTGGTGAGATCGCCATGGGATGGCAGAAAGAAATCGCAATTTGATCTTTCGAGCAGTTCGAGTGATTGCAGAAAACTCTTCACGTCGGACATAACGAAGATCCTGTACTTCTTGATCGCTTCTTCAGAAAACAAAGCATCCGCGCAGAAGAGAACTTTGTCCACGGCAACACCAACCTGATTGGGTGAATGACCGGCGAGTGAGACAACGCTCACGGTCACATCCTGAAGCGTGAGGGCGCCAGGCTCGAGAGTCTCGTCCACTCGACATGGCTTTGCCATGAGGAACCTGGTTTGGAGCTCTTTCGGCGGGGCCGCACCGAACAGGTAAAACGGTTCCAGGATAGGGCTCTCTATGATCTGTCTCTCTATTTCTGGGGCCAGTATGTGAACTGAGAACCTACTCTTCAAAAATGCATTGCCACCGCAGTGGTCAGCGTGGGAATGCGTGTTGAGGAGGAACTTCGCTGGCTTTTCCAGGAGTCGACAAAGCTTTTTCGCGAAGTCTTCATCTATTCCACTGTCTATCAGAACGACTGAGTCTCTCGTGTAGAGAATGCCGATGTTCACAGGGTTGGGAACGTAGCAAACCTGGCCCACGATCTTTCTGATCTCCATCCTCCACCTCACAAGACAGTGAAGATTTCCTCGTTTCAGATGATACACTCATTTCAAAGGATCAGTGCTTTTGCTGCTGAATGGTAAACTCAGAAATGAAGACACCTGGGGGAGGAATGAGGGTTGCGAAAATTCTTGTGCCTGTTTTTATTATCTGCTGTATTTTCGGTGCTCGCCTCCAATCCGCTGGTGTTTCTGAACGATCCGAAGCCAGCTTTCTCTTTCGACTTTCAGCCCGATCGCTTCAGATTCTCTCTGTTCCTGCCCGCAGTAAGATCCGTAGCACCGCTGGATTGGTTTTTGCCGGGAGAGAACGCACAACTCCTGAAAGGATTAATCAAAGTCGAGTCCGATTTCTTCGTGCACGCGCTCTCAGAAAAAGGCGCGATGGGTTTGACTCAGCTGATGCCAGCCACCGCCAGAGAACTGGGCGTGTTGAACCCGTTCAACGTTTTCCAGTCGGTGGACGGTGCAAACCGTTACCTGAAAGACCTTCGGAAACGGTTCAACAGCGTAACCCTTGTCCTCGCCGCCTACTACGAAGGACCAGCAAAAGTTGCGAAACAAGGACCGAGTGCTGAGGGGTTGAAATACGCTCAGAAAGTTCTCAACAGAGCGAGGGATTTCCAAAGCAGGATGGTGTTTTTCAAAGATGTGGTGTACTTTGAACCTTATGTTGAGCTCGGAAAACACATCTCGGGCGGTTTGAACTTCTATCTTTCCTTGTTCGGGGCAGCGTATCTAACCGGTGGCTTGAACGTTTCTGACAGGATCTCTCAGCATGTGTTTCTGTATCCGAACATCACCGATTCTGTCTCTTTGGTTTTTGGCGAGAGGAATCTCAACCTGGTCGGTGGTTTTTTGCTCAGAAAGATGCCCAATTTCGGTATACAGCTTCTTGCAGGGAAAAACGAACTTGATATCAGCGCACTCGCTCGCATTTGGCGGTTCTACATAACGGCGGGCTTTTCACAGCAAAAATTTCATGTTGGATTCATCTTCAAATGAGTGGCAAAAAAGAAAGGCCCCCTTGCGGGGGCCCCATACTCAGAACAAGTCGAAGAACTCGTTCGTGGTCGTTTCCACTATTGCCGCCCTGTCTTTCACGTAACCAGACGGGATTGCTCCAAGGCTTATCAGCATGTCCATTGCCTGCGCAACCTGTTCACTCGTCAAACTGTCACTTGGGTTCGGTACTGTTATCCTGCGCCTTGTCCCATCTGCCTGATTCACAAAATCGAGGAACAATCTCTTCATGTCTCACACCTCCTCATATTACCTGCGTCACTGTGACAAGATATGCTTCCTGTACTGTGTAGCTGCTGAGCGAGTCAATCAGGTTGGCAATCTGCTCGGCCTGCGTGGTTGTGACGAAATCTTCCACGGCGAAGGTGCCGCGCCTGAGAACAGGCTGACCGGCTTCGCTGATCTCTCCTGTGTTGTAAACAATCCTGAGCTGCTTCATACTCAACACCTCCCTCCGTTTTCGGGAGCGCTCCCGTAAAGAGATATACGGAGGTATACTTTAATGTGAGGATACGCTTTCATGATGAGAACTGTTTTGGACGCACAATTGTCTTTCTCGAACAGATGAACTGTGCGCTCGCCTTTCTGGAATCGTGTTCATAATGTGAGCAAAGTCCTTTTGAGCTGTGTGGAAGTAGAAATTGCAGTGAACTTTCGTGGCTCTCCGTAGAAAGTTCAATTCGATATGTTCGGAGTGTTACAAAGTTCAACCAGAAAGCCATCTCTTTCAGGAGATTGAGAAGATGTCAAATCATTAGATGACCGCGCTTACGGTGAACCTGCTGACACTGTGAAGATAAACCGAGGTGAAGTGGACAAAGCCGGATCTATGTGGTATGATATGATCAAAGGTGAGCAATCATGGGTGCGTTTGATCGCTATCTTGAAGTTTTGAATCTTGTGCACCATCACGTGTTCGACCCGGTAGCTTTCCCACCGGGCGTTACGTGATGGTGGAATTTTGGGAGGCTACCGGGTCACATCCGAAAGGGTGTGACCCTTTTTCT
>LDZR01000646.1_pt1 | contig 19409 bp, 23 predicted proteins | sample 615371 | NCBI WGS metagenome assembly LDZR01 (sample SAMN03408294, study PRJNA278302) | terrestrial metagenome | isolation source: oil reservoir sample K2 | place: USA: Alaska, North Slope, Kuparuk formation | collected 2013
GAAACACTGTGGGATAAAGATGCACCTGCTGGATGAAAAGCTGAATTAGCAAAATAAGCTACAAGAAATAAAATGAACAAAGTTACTATACTATGGGCAAAGTCGATCAAGCTTATCAGAAAAATTGTTGTCGCTGTGAGCAAATAAATGAATCGAAATCTGTCTTTAACGTTATCAGCAATTATTCCAAAGAATATCTGAAAGACAGACGAGATGAAAGATATTGCCGTAATAAAAAATGCGATCTGTTTTGCTGTAATTTGGTACTTATCCATAAAGTATGGACCAAGCGGTGTAAGAAATGAGACATAAAAATCCGAGATAAAATGAGCTAGAGATGCAAAAATAGATATATCGATCAACCTCCAATTTTAGAAAGTATACCTGCAACGATATTTCTGAAACTTTTCTCTGCCTCGGAGCCTCTCATATACGAAACAACAGGTTTTCCAGCGTCTGAGTATGAAGCTATTGCTGGATCCATGGGTATTTCTCCAAGGCATTCCACACCCGTTAAATCAATTAATTCACCTGTGGTTTTCTCGCCAAAAGGATTGATTCTGGTTTTACAATTAGGACAGATGAGATAAGACATATTCATCGCAAACCCGATTACTGATTGCCCCATTTCATGAACAAAATTGATTGCCCTCAGAACATCGTCAATCGCAACACGTTGCGGGGTAGTGACGATCAGTGTTCCATCGAGTTTAACGATTTGAAAAAGGCTCAGTGCTTCGTCCCCTGTTCCTGGTGGTAAATCGAATATCAAAAAATCCAGATCACCCCAATCGGCGTCACCAAGGAACTGCTGAATAATAGTGTGTTTTAATGGTCCTCTCCATACAACAGGTTGCCCATCATTGAGAAGCATTGCCATTGAAAGAACTTTAAGATTATTCAGAAACTTTGGTGGCTGTATTAGTCCATTTTTCATAAATGGTTCGTCTCTTAATCCAAGCATTCGGGCTACATTAGGACCATGAATATCCAGATCTGCAAGACCAACTTCGAAACCTTCTTCGGCCAGAGCAACTGCTATATTCACAGCCACAGTTGTTTTTCCAACACCTCCTTTACCGCTGAGAACAGCTATTTTGTGTTTGATTCTGGAAAGATTTTGTTCGATTCTCTTTTGCCTTTCGGAAATCTGAGATAACCTGTCTTTTTTCTCCAACTTTCTCACCTCTTGAACAATATTCTACACTACCCATTATTGAATGATAAAATTAGTCTGTAGGAGGAGAGGTTTTTGGAAAAGCCATTAACGGTTAAGGACTTAACAGTTTCTATAGATGGAAAAATTATTCTGGAAAAAGTCAATTTTTGTGTTAAAAAGAGCGGCCTTTATACGATAATTGGCCCAAATGGTGGGGGAAAAACCACTCTTGTGAAGGCTATCTTGAATCTCATAAAACCTGAAAGTGGTGAAATAAAAATATTTGGCCTTTCAAATCAAAAATACCTGCGTATTTATACGGTCGGTTATTTGCCTCAGCGCTTGTCTGCCCAGCGCTTTTTTCCCATAAAAGTATATGATGTTGTAAAAATGGGTTTGCGCGAACGAGACACGGGAGAAGAAGAACTCATAGACGATGCTTTGAAAAAAGTTGGTATGAGTGATTTCAAAAATGCTTTTTTTTCCGAATTAAGCGGTGGTCAACAGCAGAGAATTCTCATTGCGAGGGCAATCGTCTCCAGACCGAAGTTATTGATTCTCGATGAGCCCACCACGGGACTTGATACAAGAAGTCAGCAAATGTTTTATACGATGGTAAAAAGTTTTGTAGATAATGATATGACAGTTTTAATGGTCAGCCACGATATAGGGTTTGTCATGGATTTTTCAGATGGGGTTTTTTGTATAAATCAAAAAATGCTTGAGCATGACTTGTGTGAGAATTCTTTGATTTCCAGGGAATTTTTTGAAAAACTGTACGGTTACAAAGTGAAACCCGTAATCCATGATCATGGTGATAAAGATGATTGATATGTACTTTTTTCTTTTGAAAGCATTTTTTGCTGGTATTTTAACAGCTTTGTCGACTTCGCTGGTGGGTGTGCATGTTGTTTTAAGAAGGATGTCCTTTTTTGGTGATGGCATTGCACATATAGCTTTTGCTGCTGCTGCAGTGGGAGCTGTTTTCAATGCCTCAAGTTTTTTTACAGCGCTTTTGTTTTCAATTCTCTCTGCAATACTACTGGGTTATCTATCACAGAAAGGTGTTCATGAAGATACCGGTGTTGGTATCCTTTTTTCTCTATCGATGGCAATTGGTATAATTTTGTTTTCTGTCAAAAAACAGCAGCGAAGCTTAATGTCTTATCTATTTGGCGATATATTGACTGTTTCAAACAAAGACTTATTTTTTCTATTTCTGATTGCCGCACTTGTGATTTTATTCACATTACTTTGGAAAGATCGGCTTATTTATATGACCTTCGATAAAGAATTTCTGAAAGCAATGGGAGTAGGAACGGAAGTTGTTTACTATTCATTCTTGATTCTTCTCGCTGCTACGATAGTTATTTCTGTCAGGACAGTTGGGGTAATTCTTGTGTCAGCTTTTTTGATAGTGCCGGCAGCAAGTTCGAATCTTATTTTGAAAGATTACAGAAAAATGTTTTGCCTCGCACCAATTCTCAGTATATCTTCATCAATTGTGGGGATAACATTGTCTATCTGGATAGATGTACCTGTCGGGCCTATTATTGTGGTTGTACAAAGTGTGATTTTTTTCTCGATGCTTTTTTTTAAGAAAGGATGGTTTTGATGTATTTATCGAGGGATTTTACTTTTGATGCGGCACATAGACTGGAAAAATATCACGGCAAATGTGAAGAGCTTCATGGACATACTTATAAGCTCAGGGTAACAGTTGAAGGAGATCCTGATGAAGAAGGGATGGTCGTTGATTTTTTGTATTTAAAAAAAACAGTTAATGAGCTGGTTATTTCGGTTCTTGACCACAGATATCTGAATGAAATAATATCTCAGCCAACAGCTGAGAATATCGCAAAGTGGGTTTGGGATAAACTAAAAAATCCTCTTTCAACGCAGCGATACAGATTATATGAAGTGAGTGTCTGGGAGAGTGAGAATTCGTTTGTGAGCTACAGGGGTGAATAGATGAAAGATGTGCAAAATCAACCGGATAATAGAAACATCTATCTTCAGAGAGTTGGTATAAGAAATTTACAATATCCTGTGACTGTGATGGATAGAAACAACGGTTATCAGGATACAGTTGCGACTATAAACATGTATGTTGATCTTCCCGTGGATTTTAGGGGAACACACATGAGCAGGTTTGTTGAGGTTCTAAACAGATACAGATTGGGGATTGACCCAAAGATTATCAAAAATATGCTTGAAGAACTCAGAAATAATCTCAACGCGAGTGTTGCGAGAGTTGAAATAGAATTTCCCTATTTTATTCTGAAAAAAGCGCCTGTTTCCAGTATAGAAAGTTTCTTAAAGTATACATGCCGCATTGAGGGGCAGAAAACGGAAAAATTATACGAATTTACCATGTCTGTTGGCGTACCCATAATGACACTCTGCCCTTGCTCCAAGGAAATAAGCGAACGGGGCGCACACAATCAAAGAGCCATGGCATGGATACATATCAAGTCCAAGAAAATGATCTGGTTCGAGGAATTAATAGATGCAGCAGAGCAAGCGGCAAGCTCTCCGGTGTTCACTATTTTGAAGAGGGTAGATGAAAAATTTGTGACAGAGCATGCTTATGATAATCCCAGATTTGTAGAGGACGTGGCAAGGGAAATAGCTGTAAGATTGAACAGAGATGAAAGAATTTCATGGTACAGGGTTGAAGTTGAAAGTTTCGAATCTATACATGATCACAGCGCCTATGCCTGCGTTATGAAAGACAAGGAGGATTGAGATGACCATCGAGGTACTTGACAGAGGTTTCGTAAAATTGCTGGATCACATGGGAGACGATTTTTCAGCAGTTAAAGCGGCAAGAATATCTCACGGAAGAGATCTGATTGATGAGGAGAGAGACAGAAAATTGATTGAGTATCTTTTAAGGAGCGGGCACGAGTCGCCCTTTGAGCACATTGTATTCACTTTTCATATCAAATGTCCCATTTTTGTGGCAAGACAGTGGATGAGACACAGAATAGCATCTTACAACGAGCTGAGTGGTAGATACACAGAACTGGCAGAAGAATTCTATTTGCCAGATCTGTATAAAAGATACGGCGAAAGATTGAATGAAAATGATTTGCAGAAAGCAAGCAAGCTTATTGAAGAGTCTTACAAAAAATCCCATGAAGCTTACAAATGCTTGATCGATATGAAAATTCCCAAAGAACTGGCAAGAGTAGTTTTACCGTTTGCTACTTACACTCAATTTATATGGTCAGTTAATGCCAGAAGTTTGATGAACTTTTTGTCTTTAAGGGCAGATTCTCATTCTCAATGGGAAATGCAGCAATTTGCACTGGCTGTTGCTCAGGTTTTTAAGAGTATCTGTCCATGGACCTATGAATCTTTTATTAGATATCGTTACGAAGGCGATTTGCTGAAAGGAGTGAATCCATGAAACTTTCTGAAATTCTATCTGAATTGAAAGCCAGAGTTATCACAGGTGAGGAAATGATCGACGAGCTTGATTTTGAATATGTGACTGTCTCTGATTTAATGAGCGATATTCTTGCGCTTGCGAGACCCAATATGGTCCTTTTGACAGGATTGACAACCCCACAGGTTGTGCGAACAGCTGATGTTGTAGGTATAAAAGCAGTCATAATAGTAAGAAGGGATCGCCTTCCGGACGAGACAATAGAAATGGCAAAGTTATCAAATATAGTCCTTGCTATAACCAAAATGACGATGTTTGAAGCCTGTGGTAGGCTTTATTCCAGAGGACTTAAACCAATTTGGGAAGTGTGATGCTCTGTGGAAAAGATTCTTGATCGCGTGCAGAGTTTTTTTCTGGATATGCCCATCACAGAAATCATGAATTCGAATGTCATCTCAGTTAAACCTGATAGAACCTTGAGGCAGGTCAAAGAAATACTTCGTATAAAAAGAATCTCTGGATTACCTGTTGTTGATTCTGAACGAAAACTTATAGGTATAGTGAGCATCGAAGATATCATAAAAGCTCTGGAAGGTGGTTATGTGGATGACACCGTTGAAGAGAGAATGACGAAAAATGTTGTGTCAATTCAGAGCAATTCTACTTTAAAAGATGTGATAGAGGTTTTTGAAAAATGGCCTTACGGCAGGTTCCCGGTAGTAGATTCAGAAAACAAACTGGTTGGAATAGTCACAAAAAACGATGTTATGATGGCTCTCTTGACAAAGTTGGGATTGGTATACCTCCATGACGAAAGACGGCGGGAGGTTTTGGATAGCCCCGAATATTTCGCAAGATCTCTTCTAACTGGTGAGCGACTTGATAAATCGGGTGCAGATTTTTACTTTCCAATAGATTATTACGATATTAATCTGGCTGGTATAGGTGCTTCAAGATTGAGACAGTTTCTCCTTGCGAAAGGTGTTGATGAGAAAACAGCAAGAAGAGTTGCAATAGCTACTTATGAAGCCGAAACCAATGTTGTGATTCATAGCGGCAGTTCTGGTGGTATATATTGCTTTATAAAACCTGACAGTGTGTTTGTAAGAGTCGAAGATCACGGAAAAGGAATAGAAGATGTCGAGCTTGCTATGCGTGAAGGTTACTCTACCGCACCTGATTATGTCAGGGAGCTTGGGTTCGGAGCAGGAATGGGTCTTGCAAACATTAAAAGATGCTCTGATAACATGATGGTTATGTCAAAGGTCGGAGCAGGGGTAGTTGTTGAAATGGAATTTCTGACGAGGAAGGAGGATAAGGGATGAAGATTTCTGAGATGGTCAGCAAAATTGGTTTAGAGGTTGTTTGTGGAGATTGCAAGGAAGAAGTAGTTCATGGTTGCACTGGTGATCTTTTGAGTGAAGTAATGTCGCATGCGAAACCTTCCTCTGTGTGGATAACAGTGCAATCCCATGTTAATATTGTTGCTGTAGCCGCAATTTCTGGAATAAGAGCGATTGTGTTGTGCAATGCTCACAAATATCCTGAGGAGACTGTTTCAAAGGCTCAACATGAAAACATATGTTTACTTAGAACAGAAAAATCTCCTTTTGAGATAGCTGGTTTACTTTATTCGATTGGTATTAAACCATGATAAAAGCAGATTTGCACTTGCATTCATGCCTGTCACCATGTGCAGACATAACAATGGTACCGGGTGTGGTTTCTCAGAAAGCAGACAGTGAAGGTATAGATATTCTTTCAATAACTGACCACAATGCGTGCAATAATGTGAAAAGTTTTAAAAAGAGACTGTACCGGTTGCTTCTGCCCGGTGTAGAACTAACCTCTCTTGAAGAAGTACATGTGCTTGCTTATTTCAGTTCTTTTGAAAAATTAGACAGATTCTGCAAATATGTTAGAAAGTTTTTGCCAGTTTTTCCTTATGATCCAGAGCTAATGGGATATCAGGTAGTTGTCAATGAGAAAGACGAATTTGTGAAAGTTGAAGAAATTTTTCTTGGGAGTGCCCTTCAATTAAGATTGAAAGAGTTGGTAGATACCATAATCTTTTATGAAGGAATACCTGTCTATGCTCATATCGAGCGAAGGTTTGGTATATTGTATCAATTAGGGGTTTTTCCGAAAGACGACCGGGTAAAGGTCGTTGAAGCACGCACCAGGGAAGGATGGAAAAAGGCTATTGATTCTGGTTTTGTGGTTTTGAGTAATTCTGATGCGCATACTCCAGATGAAATAGGCTGTAGATTCACAAGATTCAAACTGCATAAGCTGAACTTAAAAGAAGTATTCAGTGTCTTATCAATACCAGAACGAGAAAGGATCCTGTCTATATGGGATTGCGAACCATAGCTGATCACATAATGGACATAACGCAGAATTCGTTTAAAGCGGAAGCAAAAAAGATAACCTTAACGATAGAAGAAAATAAAAATTGGTTTTGTTTCCAGGTTGAAGATGATGGATGTGGAATGGACGATGAACAGCTGAAAACTGTTTTTGATCCTTTTTACACAACAAGAGATCACAGAATAAGAAAATTTGGTCTTGGATTGCCTTTTTTGAAACAAGCTGCTGAAGCAACCGGTGGGGCTGTAGAAATCAGGAGCGCCAAAGGCGCTGGAACAGTTGTGAAAGCGTGTTTTGATACAAATCATGTAGATTGTCAGAGTATAGGTGACCTTGCAGGGTGTTTATCTACCCTGATATTATCAGCTACAGATGTCGAACTTCAGGTGAATAGATTCAAAGATGGAAAAACCTATTTTATTTCAAGTGGTGAATTGAAAAAATATCTACCGGACTTTTCTTCTGTGAAAGCGATAAAGATTGTTTATGAGATAATAGAGGAACTTGAAGAAAGTATCAAATGAGGAGGTGCCATAATGAAGTTCTGGCTGACTTTTTTTCTGACTTTTTTTGCCGCTGTTAGCTGGGGAATAGTAATAAGTGATGTTACTTTCACAGGTCTTGAAACGGTTGAAGCTTCTGAATTGCTTTTTCTGGTTAGAGATTATGTGAACGTTGATTTGACAGATCAGGGGGTTCAGGAACTTGCGAAAAAGATTTTTGATACTGGATATTTTTCTTCGCTTGAACCTGAGCTTATTTCAACTGATAAAGGATATGTCTTGAATCTGAAGGTTCAGGAGAACCCGGTTGTGACAGATTGGAAAATCGAAGTAACTGGCCCTGAGTTGATTAAGAAAGACAATCTTCAGTCTGCTGTTGTTCTTGAAAAAAACAGAGCACTGAGCATAGAAAAAGTCAAAGAGTCTCTTCAAGCAATAAAGAAAAAATTTGACGATGCAGGTTATTTTCTGGTAGAAGTGAACGGTGATTTTAAAGAAGGGGTTTATATTTTCCAGGTAATTGAATACGCTTTGTGGGAAATATATTTTGATGGAGAGACCGATGGATTGGATTTTTCACAGATAAGGAAACAGATGAAAATAGATACACTCAAAGATTTCTACACCACACCGAGTATATTGAGGATTTTCACGAAAGATATTAAACGATGTTATCCAACTATTCAGAGTATTTCGTCTGTTATGAGTGTACTCAGCAAATATGTGTATTTTGGTGAAGAAACTTCAATAAATTTTGAAAAGATGGATATACCTGGAGTTGATGAGAAAGCAGCTGCTTTGAAAATCAATGTTTCTCTCAGAAAAATTATCGATGATGGGAAGGTCTATGACAACGTTGAGATAGCTGGGAATAAATTGATTTCATCTTCAGAACTCCAGAGCATCATCAAATTACAGCCCGGTCAATATGTCAGCAATGTAGAGATATTGAAAGCTATGCAAAATCTGATCGATTATTATGATGAAAAGGGTTATCCGATGGTTTTCGTCACAGCACAGGAAAAAGAGAATACATTGCTGCTGAATGTTCATGAGAAGTACGTTTCTTCTGTTGAATTTGATGGATTGTCTTTGACTAAGAAATATGTCATAGATGACTTGATCACTTTTGAAAAAGGCGAGGCTCTCAAAGAAAAGGATTTTTATGATACAATTTCTGCTCTGAACAGGACACAGTTTTTTGAATCTATAAGTGCTTACCCAGTTGGAACATCGGATTCCACAGAAGTGAAAGTAATGATAAATATCGGCGAAAAGCAGAGAAAATTCGATTTCAATGGTGGTATAGCATGGACTCCGCCTTCTGAAGGGAAGCAGTGGTACGAGGGGTTTTATGGCGAGGTCACTCTTGCTACTATAAATCCGTTTGGTTATGGTCAGAGTTTTTCCATAAGCGGAACACTCGGTCTTTCAAGTAGATCTTTTAGCTTTGAGTATTCTGTAAGAAAACCCTTCGAACTTCCTGCAACTCTCGGAGCTCTGTTCAAATATGAAAATACAACCGACGACTCGTCTGTTACGAATATACTCCAGCTTGGAGGTAATTTTACAACTTTGAGACGTGAAGGACATGCCTTTGGAGCAGGAGTTACTTATGAACAGAGATATTCATCGATTGGTACGGAAAACACTTTGATACTTTCAGGCAATTATTCCTATGATACGAGAGACAATTCGATATTTGCCATGAACGGTAAATATCTTTACACGGGCGTTTCAAAGGCAGGGTTATTTGGAATACTTGACGACAGAAGTTACTGGAAATTGAGAGTAGATGCCAGAATGTTTATGCCTTTATATGAAGATTCACTTTCGGTTGCATTCAGGGCTTTTGCCACAACACTTCTTGGAGAAAGTTACAAAATATCTGGTGCCACTGAAGAGACCATTTTGTTCTACGGTATTGACAGTGTCAGAGGGACAAGCAGTGTTAAGGATAAAGCAGGATGGGTTGGCAGTGCGGAATTGAGATATGATCTCAAATCTCAGACTATTCCAATTTATTTACTTGCATTTGTCGATGTCGGTGGAACTGGCGAGTCTCTTCTGCAGCCAGACATAAATGTTACAGCTGGTCCAGAGATGGACATAGCTATTCCAATGCTTGGAGTGATAGGATTTGGAGTAGCCTATAATTTCGATGGAAACTGGACTTTTGACAACTTCAAGCCATTTTTCAGATTTGGCACAGCTTTTTGAAGAAAAAGCAAGTTATGAAGAGATATGAATTATTTTCTAAATGTAAAAGGTTTTACCGAGCCGAGAAATGGTATAATCAGTCAAAGGTGGGGATATTTTGCCAAAGAGTATGACGGGTTATGCAAGATGTGAAAAGATTACAGACAGCTATCGGATTCAATGTGAGTTAAAATCTTTAAATTCAAGATATTTTACGGTGGATATTCAGTCTCCATCGTTTATGCTTGGTCGCGAGAATCAATTGATAGATTCTGTCAAAGAATTTATTAAAAGAGGCAAGGTATCTCTGAGAATTTTTGTAGAATTTCTCTCACCTTCAAATGCAGTTAAAATAGATACAGGTCTTGCAAAGAGTTATTATGATGCACTTGAAAGTCTGGTGAATGAACTTGGTATACCAGAACCTGTTAATTTAGATAATCTTTTGAGATTCAAAGATCTTATCAGGTTTGAGCTTTCTCAACAGCAGGAAAAGGAAATTTTCTCATTGATTGAGGAAGTTCTTAAATGCGCTCTTACTGAACTTAACAGAGATAGGTCAAATGAAGGTTCGAAACTTGCAGGAGATTTGCTTGCGATACTCGACCAGATAAAAGATCTCTGTGAAAGGGTATCAAATCTCGCTGAAAGTATGCAACAAAAAATTAAAGAAAAGATCATTCAGGATGTAAGAAGATTGTTGAGCGATGAAGTTCAGCTAAATGATACCCTGCTCGAGAATTCAGTCGCATTTTTGGTTCAGAGGGCGGATATTAGGGAAGAGCTTACAAGACTTGCCAGCCATGTTGAAAAAGCTGTTAAACTTCTGTCATCTGATGAGCCCGTGGGTAATCACTTAGATTTCCTTGCTCAAGAGATGCTTAGAGAAGTCAACACAATTCTCTCTAAATCCCAGAGTCAGGAAATTTCAGATTTTGCTTTAAAAATGAAGGTGTTGGTATCTCAGTTCAGGGAACAGGTCCAAAATATTGAATGATTTTCTCAGGAGGTGTGGTCCGCAATGTATGGTTTGATTAACATTGGTTTTGGGAATGTAATTTCTGGGGATCGTGTTATTGCCATTGTAAATCCTGAATCTGCACCATTGAAAAGACTCAAAGATGAGGCAAAAGATGAAGGAAAATTGATTGATGCAACCTACGGAAGGAAAACGCGCGCAATATTGATCACCGATAGCAATCACATAATATTGAGCGCTATCCAGCCTGAGACGATAGCTCAGAGATTCAAGCAATCTATGATAGAGATAGAAGAAAATTTGAACAAAGTGAGGTAAGAAGGTGAAAGGAGTTCTGTATGTCGTCAGCGGACCATCAGGAGTCGGAAAAACCTCCATTATCGAGTTAACTCTTAAAAAAGTAAAAAATATCGTTTTTTCTGTGTCCTGTACAACAAGACCTAAAAGGCCTGGTGAAATTGACGGAAAAGATTACTTTTTTGTCAGTGAGCCTTCATTTATGAAAATGGTGGAGAATGGTGAGTTTCTCGAGTGGGCTGTTGTGCACAGTTACTACTATGGAACGTTAAAAAAATTTGTTGAAGAACAACTCGAAAACGGGAAAAATGTTCTTCTGGATATAGATGTTCAGGGTGCAATGACGGTTATGAAAAAAGCCGGGGATGCTGTGTATATATTCATCGCTCCACCTTCTTTTGAAGAATTAAAACAGAGGCTTGTAAAGCGTGGAACGGAGGATAAAACTAATTTGGAGCGGAGATTGGAAGATGCAAAAAGAGAGCTGTCTTTTATCCCGCAATTCGAATATTTGATAGTGAATGAAAATCTTCAGGAATCAGTTGATCAACTTTGCTCTATAATTGTTGCTGAACAGGTAAGAGTTAAGAGAGCTCTTGACAGGCTTGGGATGCACAAATTTTTTGAAAATGGAGGTGGCTATGTTGAGTAAACCAGTGATAAACTACGACTATTTGTCTAAGAGAATACCTTACAAATACGCTATACCAGTCGCAGTAGCAAAAAGGGCAGAAGCGTTAAAGGAGTATGCAAAAGCGTATGTGACAACTCCCGATGGAAATTTAATTTCTATGGCTTTCAAGGAATTGCAGGAAGGGTATATCAGGATTAAAAATGAAGAGATATTGAAAATATTGCTTCCGGAAGTGAAGTAGTTATGAAAATTCTCATAGGAGCGACGGGCTGTATAGCTATTTATAAAGTTGTCGGGCTTGTCAGTTCCTTGAGAAAAGCCGGACATGAATTGAAAATTATTATGACTGAGAGCGCCCAGAAACTTGTTTCAAAGACGCTTTTCTCAGCTGTTGGTAATTGCGAGGTCTATACAGACGAAGATTCTTTTGATGTGAGGAATGGCTGGATACCTCACACCGAGCTTTCAAGATGGCCAGATATTCTTGTTGTTGCTCCTGCAACTGCAAATACCATAGCTAAACTGGCAAATGGCTTTGCTGATAATCTTTTGACAATGGTCTGCCTTGCGTACGAGAAAGATAGAAAACTTCTGATACCTGCGATGAATTACAGGATGTATGAAAACCAGGTAACTCAATATAATTTGCAGGCAATGAAACAAAGAGGATGGTGGGTACTGGAACCATCGGTTGGTCATCTGGCCTGCGGTGAATCTGGTCGTGGCCGGTATCCAGAAAATGAAATTGTACAGGAAGCTATATACGTGCTGGCATCTGAAAAGCCTTTAAAAGGTATGAATCTCCTTATTACAGCTGGTCCAACATGGGAAAGTATAGATCCTGTGAGGGTACTTTCAAATCGTTCCAGTGGCAAGATGGGATATGAGCTTGCGAAGGTTGCTGTTCGACTTGGTGCAAATGTTACTCTGGTTTCAGGTCCGACATCACTTGTTGCCCCTTATTTTGTAGAAGATTTTGTGAAAGTTGAAAGTGCAGATCAGATGTATAGAGAGGTAGAAAAAAGATTTAACAGATCAGATGGAGTAATTATGGCCGCTGCTGTTGCAGATTACTCACCGACTAAAAAAAGTGATATAAAAATTAAAAAAGGGGCAGATAAATTAAATATATCTTTTAAAAAGACAGTAGATATACTTGGTGAACTTGGGAGAAAAAAAGGTGAAAAAATTCTTGTTGGTTTTGCCGTAGAATCTCAATCCTTAGAAGATTATGCAATCGAAAAGCTCAAGAGAAAAAATCTGGATATGATAGTAGCAAATCAGGTTGATGCTATGGGAAGTGATAAAAATACTGTATTGATAATAAAGAAGGATGGTACTTTAAAGAGAGTTGGTCCTGATGAAAAAGAGCGTATTGCTCTTGCTGTTCTTACTGAACTTGCTGATTTTTGGAGTAGATCACGAGGTAATAGTTGATTCTTTTGAGAATGATTTAATTACTCTGAAGATAAAACCTCTTTACACACCTGCAAAAATGCAGAGAATTTATATCTTTTCACAGACAGGCCACAGGCTTGCCAAATTGGACAGCGATATGAATGTTTTGTTTGATGTTTCCAAAACAGACTGGATTGTGCCAGAAGTTTTTGGTGAAAATGTATTCGGCAATATAATGAAAGGAACAAATCCACCTGTTTTAAATATCTCTTGTTACAGATCCAATCCAGATATCTTTTTGTTTACAGATACAGAGAAAAGAAGAATGTATGTTATCGTAAAAATTCCCGAAAAGTGGCTATTCACTGGATGTGAATTTCAGGGTTTGTCTTTCAAAAAATTCAGATTTTCAAATCTTTTATATCTCTATACAGATACCGGGTTGAAAGATGGCATTCACAAAATAGATTTAGAATTCCTTTTACCACATGGGCTAAAGAAGACATTAAGCAGAGACGTATTTGTTTTCAATGGTATCGCAAATTTTTTGAGAGGAAACACGGTTCCTTTTTTTGCAGAATATGTACCACCTTACCAGCACACTGTCAAACCTGGTGAGACACTCTGGTCCATAGCCAATATGTATAATCTTAGAACAGCTGATCTTGAGTTAGTTAACGGCTTGCAGGATGGAAGCAAGATTATTTCCGGGCAGATATTGAAGCTCGCGAAAGTTAGATTTGATGCGTCTTTAACAACAATTGTGGTTAACACCACAGTAGCCCGCCTCGCTTTGTATTACAATGGCACGCTTGTGAAATCATTTCCTGTGGCTATTGGAAAAAGCGATACCACACCACCCGGCGTGTACTGGATTGTAAAAAAAGAAATTGATCCAGCATTATACTGGTATGGAGAATATATACCTCCACGTTCGCCTATAAATGGTCTTGGTACGAGATATTTGCAACTCTCGAATCCGACTTACGGTATACACGGCACAACAAAACCGTGGGAAATTGGAAAAAGAATTTCCCACGGCTGTATACGAATGCTGAATCAAGATATAGAAACCTTAGATGCTTTCATTGATCTTGGTACTAAGGTAATCGTCATAAAAAGTATGGAAGCTTTTCCGAAAAAACTGGAAGATTTGCTTTAGAACCTCCCACCCTTTTTCTCTACTCTCTTTCGATATTCCGCCATTTTTCTTTCGCTTTCCTTCATGAATTTTGCGAGTTTTCTCTCGAAATCAGCTTTGCCAGAACCCTTTTGATCAGACTCTTTCTGCTCTTTCAGGGACAATTCCCATTTTCCATCCTTGGTTTTTCCAATAGTTTTTGCCGTTACTTCCTGACCTTGCTTGAGAAAATCTTCCACGTTCTTAACGTACTGATTTGCTATTTTGGAAATGTGGATAAAACCAGCTTCTCCATTCTCAAGTGTAACTATTGCTCCAAATTTGGTTATTTGAGTTACTTTGCTTTTCACAACATCTCCAACCTTTGTCACAAAATGCCCCTCCTCGAAGAATTTATGGCTTCTCAATATTGCTGATCTTTATATTTGCGGCGGAACTTTTCAATTCTACCTTCGCTGTCTATAACAAGACTTGCGCCACTCATACCTTTGTATAAAGGATGGCAGTTTGAGCAAACGTCAATTCTAACATTCTCGAGTGTGGTATAGAATTTATGCTCTGCGCCACAAGCACATTTTACCGTGACAAGTTTCATCTCCGGATGAATTTTCTCCTTCACTGCATTATCACCTCTTGAAAATTGTCTTTTCATACCTTATCAATCATATCACACAATTTGTATCAGTCAACTTGCTTTTATTTTTCAGTAAGGCAGTATTAGCTCTTTTATATTTCCTGTATTAAAAGATTGCCGTTTTATCTCGTTAAAATTGTTGTCAAAGATTGTGACCGTATTTTGATAAGACAGGTAGATTTGTTCTGAGGTTGTTATGAATGTTTCGCCAATGACATCAACTTCATCTTCCTTTGAGAGGTTTTCATTTAATTTCATCAACTTACTGTTTGTTAAAACATAGATATAACCTGATCCATACCTTATTCTTTTGCCTTCCCCGTCAATCTCAAACTGCCCGGCTTCTTCAAGCGTTCCGATATTTATTTTCAGAACTCTATCTGATGTGAGGACATAACAATAATTATCCACTACCACAACATCTTTTGCCTCACATGGAATGGTTTCTTCTTCATTTATTTCCTGAGGTATCGTAGCATCTATGATTTTCAAACTGTTACTGCTACAGACAAATATTTTCTCCCCTTGCACAAAGATCCTGCCTTCTCCTTGTATTGGAAGCGAGCTTATATGAGAAACATTTTCTGGATCAGACACATCGAGCAACGAAATACTGCTTTCGTCAGTAACAATTGCGTAAAGTTCTCCTGCAATGATTCTCTGAAGTGGGATCAGTGTTGATACAGATATATAGTTTCCTCCAAAAGTCGAAGTTGCTAAAGACGAATCTTGCAAAATATTCAGTGTATTCCCTATAACATATAATGTGTCGTCATAGTAACATATATCATTTCCAGTGAAAGTTGCTATCTCACTTGTTGATGGATTTGCAAGGCTTGAAAAATCCAATTTATGAACGCCACTGTCTGTCAGTGCTAACAGTATTGCCCCTTCGTCTTCAGAGGCAACATCGAATGTCCATAATGGCCCTTCTGTTGATGTTGATCCGTCTGTTGCCACTACCTTCCAGAAATATCTTTTTCCAGTTTCAAGATCCTGAATCACAACCGCTGAATTTTCTATGTTTTGACGGATCAGAGGTGGATTTGAGCTTTCACCAAAGTAAACATTGTAGAATAATTTGTCGTTGTCCTGATCAAAGCATGACCAGCTAAGAGTCACTTCTGTCTGATAAACATTTGAATTATCTTCTGGTGAAGGGTTAGCAGGTTGCTCTGGGGGATTATTTGGAATGCCCTTAGTTGTGAATTCCCAAACAGGCCCAGTAATCTGATTTGTTCCATCACTCACTTTCAGGTACCACCTGTAAGTGGTGTTTGGAGAGAGGTTGCTCAAAATATAGCTGCTGTCAGAAGTTGTGCTTTCAAGGTGATCTTCTAAATATACTTCGTAAGTCAGATTATCCTCATCGGGGTCAGAACAGCTCCATTGAAGATTTACGGGAATTTCCAAAGATTGAGCACCATCTGGTGGAGATATCAATTGGGGTGTATTTGGCGCTCTGTTCTCGCCAATCATAGCTGTTTTGAAGGAAACCACATCGCTTTGAGAAGTATATTCTCCATCGAAGGCTTTTACATACCAGCTATATTCTGTATCAGGCTGAAAATTTGTTTTAGTATATCTGCCGTTTGTTGCAGTTGCAACGAATGTTCCGTTGATATAAAGTTCAAATTTTAGTGGATCTTTATCTGGATCAACGCAGCTCCATTCAAAAGTTACTGAGCTATAGTTTACGTTCTGTACACCCACTGGGTAAATTAGCTTCGGCTTTTCTGGGCTTGCATTAACTTTTACTGTAGAAAATTGCATAATTTTTGATGTAGATTTATTTTTCGTATCATCTGCGATTATTTGCCAGTAGTAAGTTTTTGAAGGTTCCAGCTGTGGCTTATACTCGTTTTTTGTTCCATTGTATTTTTCTATGAGATCGTCTTCACTCATACCGATTTTGACAGTATATGAAAGAGGATCATTTTCAGGATCTTTGAATTCCCAATGCAGCGTTGTGTCTGTAGGCACATCTGAAACTCCATTTTCCGGGTAAGATGAAATAAATTCAGGAGGTTGGTTTGTAACAACAGGTGAACCGCAAGAAATTACCAAAGCTATAACAGCAGCTACAAAAATTACTAAAATCAATCTTTTCATAATATCTCCCCCTATGGGAAAAATCGGAAATTAGTTGAAAATGTTGAGAGCAGATTGAACTATTTCGATGTTATTATATACCAAGAGATGGTTTTTCAAGGAGGCGTTCAAATGGAAGAGCGGGAAGAGTTGCTAAAAAAAATTAAGGTTCTGGAGGATCAACTCGAATATTATCGGGCACGTGATGCACAGATGGAACAAATGATTCAGGAATACAACCAGTTCATAAAAAAACAGTTCGAGTTATATGATGATTTTGTCAAAGATATTGGTACAAGCAGGATAATCGATCCTTTAACACGTGTTTACTCTACCGAGCATATAAATCGCCTGATTGCTTATTATCACCAGAAAGCTTTCGAAGAAAACAGAAGCTATGCTATAATAATGGTCCGCTTGCTTGATTGCAATGACCAATTCGAAAAGCACCTGTCAAGTGTTGGAAAAATACTCAAGAGCACGGTCCGTGTGCCTATGGATAGTGTGGGAAGATTTTCTGAGGACAGTTTTGTTGTTTTACTTACAGATGTAAAAAAGGATATCGCCACTAAGGTGGTTGAAAGAGTTGACAGGTCCATAAAGAGTTCTGTAGAAGCATATGTGAAGATAGCTTTTAGATCTTATCCCGACGATGGCGAGAATCTTGAGCAATTTATTAAGGATATGAGTCAGGAGGTTTCTTAGTGGGAAAATTAATTATCGAAGGCCCAGCCAGATTAAATGGGGCTGTTAAAATCTCCGGATCGAAAAATGCGGCTTTGCCGATTATTGCAGCGTCACTTATCTGTGACAGAGGTGTTTTGCTTGAGAATGTTCCAGATTTGATGGATGTTAGAACAATGATAGACATACTCAATTCAGCCGGTTGCAAAACACGTTTTGCTGAAAATGTGCTCTCTGTTAATCCACCAGAGAAACCAAACACAGATATTCCATACGAGCTTGTCAGAAAAATGAGAGCATCTTTTAATGTTTTAGGTCCACTTGCTGCCAAATATGGAAAGGCTTCTGTTTCACTTCCTGGGGGCTGTTCTATAGGTGTCAGGCCTGTGGATTACCATATAGAGGGATTGCAGAAGTTAGGTTTTTCAATAAACATAGAACATGGTATTGTCACAGCTGAACTTGGTGAAAGACCACAAGAAGTTTTAATATCGCTTCCTTTTCCAAGCGTTGGTGCTACAGAACATATAATGACAACCGCGGCTATTTTGGACGGTACTCACACAATTCTGGAAAACGCGGCTATGGAACCAGAAATAGAAGATTTGGCTAATTTTTTGAATGATATGGGATGCAAAGTTTTCGGGGCAGGAACAAGACGTATTGAGATTTTTGGCGTGGAAAAAACTCGTGAATGCACTCACAGAATAATACCTGATAGGATCGAGGCAGGTACTTACGCGATAGCTGTTGCTGCAACTATGGGGGATGCCGTAATAGAAAATCTTCAGGTTTCCCATCTTGTTGCGCTTTTTGACGTGCTCAGAAGCGCCGGTGTTGAAATTCAGCAGATTGATGAGACAGCTATTCGCATAAAAATGAATCAAAGGCCTCAGCCTGTCAAGGTTCAGATTACTCCATATCCTGGCTATCCAACAGATCTCCAGCCTCAAATCATTACTTTTTTATCGATAGCTACGGGAACATCTACGGTATCTGAAACAGTTTTCAAATCGAGATTTCAGCACGTAGATGAACTGAGAAGGCTTGGTGCAAAAATAGAGGTGAACGATGGCACAGCTATCATTTATGGAGTGGAGAACTTGAGCGGGGCGCAGGTGAATGCAACTGATTTGAGAGCAGCTGCTGCTCTGGTCATAGCAGGTCTGATGGCAAGCGGAACAACATCTATAAATGAGGTTGATCAGATTTTCAGAGGTTATGAGAATATCGTTGAAAAACTTTCACGGCTTTCGGCGGTGGTTGAGTATTTTGAATGACATTATCAGTATCCTGAAAGATAATCTTTTTCGATGCAAACTGTGTCCTTTGCAGTGTGGGGTGAATAGATATGAAACAACAGGAAGATGTAAAATTGGCAGCAAAGTTAAGATAATGAGTGTCGTGCTTCATTTTGGAGAAGAGCCCCCTATAAGTGGTGAAACTGGTGCGGGAACAATTTTTTTTAGTGGATGCAACCTTAGGTGTGTCTATTGCCAAAATATGAATTTCAGTCAGAAAGCTGATGGGGTTGAGATAAGTACAGAAGAGCTCGCTGAAATTTTCCTTGATCTACAGAGTCACAATGCGAAATGTCTGAATCTTGTTACTCCAACTCCTCATCTTCCTTTTATAATTGAAGCACTTTCAATTGCGAAAAGAGAAGGTTTTGATCTTCCTGTTGTTTATAACACGAGCAGCTATGAATCTGTCGATATTCTACGCTTAATTGAAGGCGTTGTTGATGTTTATTTAGCGGATTTGAAATATGCCGACGACGAAACTGGGATGGCTTTGTCTAAGGTGAATGATTATTTCACTGTTGCAAAAAAAGCATTGATAGAAATGCACAAGCAAGTTGGGGCATTCAGGGAGTTGTACGGAAAAATAAAAGGTTTAATTGTTCGTCATCTCGTGTTGCCAAAT
>LDZR01002255.1_pt1 | contig 19381 bp, 25 predicted proteins | sample 615371 | NCBI WGS metagenome assembly LDZR01 (sample SAMN03408294, study PRJNA278302) | terrestrial metagenome | isolation source: oil reservoir sample K2 | place: USA: Alaska, North Slope, Kuparuk formation | collected 2013
ACCAATAGTAAAAACTTTTAAATCTTTCGATATTGCCTTAGAGTGGTTGCATCCCCTCCCTTTCAGAAGGGATCTTCCAAGAGGATAAAGAGCGTTTCATCAAGTTCATTACACCACTTTCAAGAGCTACTTCTCAGTTCCACTATAAAAAGAAAAAACATCAGAACACAGAGTTTAATCTCCCGCCATCAACGGGTATCATTGCACCGTTTATATAGCTTCCAAGGTCGCTGGCAAGGAAAGCTACAAGGTAACCTATCTCCTCTGGCTCTCCTAGACGACCGAGGGGTATTGGTTTTGCGTACTCTTGGAGGGCCTCTTCAACACTCTTTCCTTCTCTCTTCGCTCTATCTTTTGCAAGCTGGACCATTCTATCTGTTCTTATAATGCCGGGCATAATGCCATTAACAGTTATGCCCTTCGGTCCAAGCTCCTTGGCCAAAGTTCTTACAAGACCTGCCATTGAAATCCTCACAACGTTGCTGAGGGCTATGTTTGGGATAGGCTCTTTTATGGCTCCGCTTGTGGAGTAAACTATTCTTCCAAAGCCTTTCTTCTCCATTGCGGGGACGAGTGCCTTGGTTAGATACACAGCCGGGTAAAGGAGCAACTTAACGGCCCCTTCCCAGTCCTCCATGCTCATTTCCATGAAATAGCCCGGCTTAGGCCCACCAGTGGAGAAGAAGAACATATCTGGCTCTCCTATGTTTTGCAGCTCCTTAACCGTTTTCTCAAGCTCTTCTCTCTTCATAAGGTCCGCAATTATATAGCTCACATCAACGTTGCTTTCTTCTTTTATTTTCTCTCTGGCTTTTTTGAGATTTTCTTCGTTTCTGGAAAGGAGTATTACATCAGCTCCAGCCCTAGCAAGAACCCTAGCCACACCAAAGCCTATGCCCTTGCTCGATGCCGTAGTAAAGGCCAACCTTCCAGATAGGTCTATACTCAACATGCGAATCGCCATAATTAGATAGAAAGATAAGGATAAAAAAGATTACTGGACAAATTTGACCTCTTTTCCCGCATATAGAGGCTCCACTTTGTCTCCAAAGACATTCATAAATGCACAAATTCCATCAAACCCGGTGCAATGGCCAGGGTAGAGCTTTTCAACTCCAAAAGTTCTAATACCTCTAACTGCATCCTCCAAAATATTTTTCTTGGCCCCGCTTAAATGAAATCCGCCTACCAAGGCAAAAATCGGCTTATTCATCACCTTCCATGAGTGCTCCGCTATGTTTAGAATACCGCTGTGGCCGCATCCGCTTATAACGGCTATTTTATCTCCAAGCTCAATGAACAATGCCATATCATCTCTTAGCGGGTCTTTTACTAGTTTTTTTCCGCTTATAATGTAACCAACTGCTCTATCCCAAGTTCTTCTTTCTATTTCACCGCTCGTATAAATTTCATCAAATATCCTAACGGGCTTCTCTTTTAGTATAAAGTTCGCGCCAATTTTTTCCAAATGTTCTTGCGAAAAGGGGATTCCAATTTCCCTGCGTTTGGGTTTCAATGCGATCCTTCTCAAGAATACGTCAGGATGAGCATAGATGTCTATGGAGCTTTTTCTCGCCTTTAAAAACTCTTCCAGCCCACCCGTGTGGTCGTAATGGCCGTGGGTGAGGAATATTACATCAACTTCTTCGGGTGAAATGTTAAGGGCTTTTATATTATGGAGCAAAACCTTTCCATCACTTCCGGCATCTACCAAAATATTCTTTCCTTTGTGTTCAACTAAAACTGAAAATCCATGGGCCCCAAAGAGGCCCTTCTTAAACCCGGCGTGATTTTCAAAAAGCACGGTAATTTTCATTCCTTACCCCTCAAACGGGAGCTTTCCAAACTCGACCTCTAAGGTTTGCGTTGTTCTCCATATAAACGCACCCTCTCCCTTAAGAACGTGCTTTCTCATATCACCCTGAGGAGCGCCGTTCGCTTCGTAGATCATGCTCTGCAAATCGGGATCGTTGTACAGCACTAAAGTTGGCCCAGGTATGTTGAGAATATTCTCCACAACGTATCTTGAGCCCAAAACCGTAACCCTTCCCCTCATGGGCTGGGTCAATAGGGGAAGAGCAGCAATCCCTGGAGTTGTGTAGAAGAGAACTGCTGCATCGTCGATTCCAATCAACGTGCTTCTCCTATCTTTAACAGCCGCTGCGAGAATTAAAAATGCCATTCCAGCAATACTTATGTTATATGTTCTTCCAAAGTCAACTAAAATGCTCTTACCGAGTTCTGGAGGTTCACCCTCAAAGAAGACATCGTCGAGTGAGGTGTAAGCTTCTCTTATGACTTCTCCATAGTGCTCTTCTGACTTAGCTGCATCCTTTACACTCTTAACTTTGCCCTCTAGAATGTCAGCATAGAGCTTATTTGTGAGAGAGCGATCCAATCCATATATAGTTTGAATTATTGTGGCTGCAGTATAAAAGTCCTTTAAGAGGCCCTTTTCGACCATCTTTATGGGATCAAGGCCTGTGGGCTTGTTATCCTCTATTCTTATCACAGTGTCAAATTTCTCCTTGGGATACTTTCCCTTTGTGTCAAAGAAAATCAGTCCGTAGTCCTTTTCAAGAAATTGGTCTCCTATGTACTCGATAACCCTCGCAGGGTCATCATCGATGCCAAAAATCTTCAAAGTTCTGCCATGATAGGCTGGGTCATAGTATATCTCTTTTTCTTCATATTTCAAAATCTTCACAGCAAGTTTGCTGTACTTCATAAAGTCCACCGAAAATAATAGGGGGAAGAAGTATAAACGGTTTTCTCTCAAAATTAAAGAGTTTACCATTCACCTCTTCCCTCTCCTCTTCTGCCACCCATTCCACGGCCCATGCCTCTACCCATGCCTCCGCCGTAGCTCCTACCGCCCTCGGAGCTGAAAACGGCTTGGGTGAGCTCACCCCTAAGGAAAGTCTCAACCGCTTCCCTGACGGTCATCGTGGCCGGGGCCGAGATCATTCTTATGCCTGCGGCCTGAAGTACTCCCGCTGAGTTGGGCCCGAACTGACCGGCTATTACTACTTCTACTCCTTCGTTTATGCAAAATTGAGCCGCCTGGACCCCAGCACCTCTGGGAGAGCTTGCACTTGGGTTTAAGACTATTTTAACATTCTTTATCTCCCCATTTTCAACATCTACTATGGTGAAAGTTGGAGTTCTTCCAAAGTGTTGATTGACAAAATCGTCCAGACCTCCTTTCACGGTTGCAACAGCTATCCTCATATTCCCACCTCCAAATAAATTAGGAAAACCGAATTTAAAAAATTTTGCATAAGCTCAAAAAACTATCCTTGGCCTCAAAAACCCTCGGATAATAAAAATGACCAAAAGACCTAGCGCATAGGGTAAAGCCACTAAAAGGAGTTTTACTAAAAAATAGAGCATCCCGATTAGGAGGAGTGCATCCAAGAGGCCATAAAACCCTCCAAACCGATAACCTAGCAAGCTTCTCTTTCCATAGTTTCTTCCAAATCCACGTGGCATTTTAAATCCTCCAAAAATTTAAAAGAAAAGTTCACCACCAGCCGAAAAATCTCGCAAACCAGTTTCTTCTATTGGGCATTCCTGTCCATGGACAATAACCTAATCTTGCTCCCCATCCTCTTCCGCCACCCATTCCACGGCCGAAGCCTCTGCCTCTTCCCCAACCAGGGCCGTAGCCGTATGCGGGGTAGGCAGGGTAGGCAGGTGTTGCTGGGTACGGTCCGTAGGCAGGAGCCGGTGCTGTTGGTGTTGTTGGGGTAGGTGGCACTGGAGCCGTGAATTGACCAATACTTCCGCTGACCACAGCCTTTATGGCTTCTTCAACTGGAGTCCCAGCCGCTACCTGGTAGAGCTTTATTCCAGCCGCCTGGATTGTGCCGAGTGCGTTCGGACCGACCTGCGGTGCTATTATTGCCTCGACGCCCTCGTTGATGAGGGTCTGGACGGCCATCGGTCCGGCCCCACCCCCTGCCATGGCGCCAGTGTTCTGTATAACCTTTTCACTAATCATGTTTCCGTTCTCGTCAACATCAGCTATGTAGAACGCTGGAGCACGTGCAAAAACTGGAGCCACAGTATCGTTTCTTCCTCCGCCATTCGTTGGTATCGCGATCCTCATACCAACCACCTCACTTTTGCTCTATTATTTTGTGCATATGCACAATATTTAAAGTTTTCGATTGCCCTAACATTAAGAAGAGGTTGCCTTACTGTGTTTCTCTGCTCTTCAACCGCCTTATATAGAACTTCTTTCCTTCGTATTCCAGCTCTATGAGCTTGTTATCTCGAATCAGTTTCTCGATAATGTTCCAGTCAGCGTTCGCTTTCCGCAGAAATTCTTTCACGGCGTCTTCCCTCATAGGATGGACGGCAGTAATACTAAGCAAATCTTCCTCAACGTTTCCAGTAAATGCAAACGCGTTTCCCTCGTAGCCTATGAGGTACTCCACACGGTCTTCGCCGAGGGCCCTGCTGAAGGCCTGAAAGGCCCTGTTAATGAGTTCCTCTCTCGCGGGCCTCACCCAGGGCTCGGCCGGTGGTCTGGTGGGAATGGCTATGTAAACTACGTCCGGCTTTAGTTCCCTTAAAAAGTCCCCTATCCGCTCGAACTCATCGTCGTATTCCACGTTGTCGATTAACATTGTTTCAGTAACAAGCTTTCCTCTGAACTCCTTCCTGAACTCAAGCATCCCCTCAAGGATTTTCCCCAGACTCAGGCTCTTGTGGGGTCTGTCAATCTTTCTCCACAAAGCCTCGCTGACTGCATCCACCTTCAACGAAACAAAATCCAGCTTTAGGAGGTCTTCCCTCACGTCCTGGCGCCAGATTAGGGAGGAGTTTGTGAGGATGGCTAACTTTATCCCGAGTTGCCTAAGGAGGTCTATCTCCTTTCCGAGGTTAGCATCGAGCGTTGGCTCTCCGTCGGGGACGAAGGTTATGTAATCAATTTCCTCTCCCCTTTCTATGGCTTCGTTGACTTTCGCAGAGACCTCCCTAAATACCAGCTCCGGATCGTAGAAGGCCCTTCTCTCGATTTCCATCCTTAAAGTTCTCCCAATTTGGCAGTAAACACAGGCGTATGTGCAGACTTTATTCGGGATATTGTTCACTCCGAGGCTCCTTCCGAGCCTTCTTGAGGGAACCGGTCCAAATGCTATCATGTCACCACCGAAATTAGGTAAGCCTAAAAGCGTATAAGGTTTTTGAATATACCATGGAGGATAACCTTCAGCGTTCCTCCTTGAAGGAAAACCTAATAACAGATTGTGTCCAAACATCTTTAGGGGAGTACAATGCCAAAAATCGAACCCTTTGAGAAGTTCACGGAGAGATATGAGGATTGGTTTGAGAGGCATCGCTATGTCTACCTTTCGGAGCTTGAAGCTATCAGAAAACTCCTACCAAAAGAAGGAGAGGGGGCAGAGATAGGTGTCGGAACCGGCCGCTTTGCGGCACCGCTCGGGATAAAACTTGGGGTTGAGCCGTCCAAGGGAATGGCCGAGATAGCCCGAGAGAAGGGCATAGAGGTCATCGAGGGGGTTGCCGAAAGCCTCCCCTTCCCGGATGAAAGCCTCGACTACCTCCTGATGGTTACAACCATCTGCTTCGTTGACGACCCTGAAAAGGCTTTACGCGAGGCATACCGCGTCCTAAAACATGGAGGGGCACTCATAATAGGCTTTGTTGACAGGAACAGTCCAATCGGGCAGGAATACGAGCGAAACAAAGAAAAAAGCGTTTTCTACCGCGAGGCGAGGTTCTTCTCCACGGATGAACTCTTAGAACTGCTCGGGAAAGTCGGCTTCAGGAAGTTTGAGATGATCCAGACCCTCTTCCACAAGCTTGACGAGATCAAAGAAGTCGAACCCGTCAAGCCGGGCTACGGCAAGGGAAGCTTTGTGGTAATAAAGGTCTTCAAGGGGTCACACTCCTGATTGAAAACCCTAAATGGCCGGGAACAGGATGACGATGCTCTCTTCCAAATCTATTGCTCATTTCACCACTTCCCAGGGCTCAACGGGGCCTTTCACCTTTACAAACAGAGGGTGCGGCTCCAGCCCGTCCAGGGCTTTCAGTTTTTGAAATCTCTCAGGAGCTCGCACCTTCAGCTTGCCGAGCAAGTGTTTCCATTCATAGGCGAGCTGACCGCTGGTTACCGGAATCTTCGGATGTGTGGCCTTCAGGTCGATCTTGCTCGAATCAAAGTGATAACCTCGTCTTTGAGCTTCTTGAAGGACTGCCTGCAGATACACATTGATGGCATCCAGCGGCCTCTCCTGCTTTTTAAATCGTATGAGCTGTGGGTGGGCAGTATAGCCTCTTGTCTTCCCTTCAAGAACGGCCTTAGCCAACAAACCTTCCCGCCAAAGGGCAACTAAACCCTTAGCATCTAAGTATTGCGGGTGAAGAGACCAGAGCCTCATGAGTACACCTCAAGCTTATGAATAGGAATCTCATATTATAATGTTTTGGAGAGATGTGAAGTTTCGCCGTAAGGCGAAATTTTGGTGTAGCCGAAGGCAAAGCCACATATCCACGTGTTGACCGAAGCACCGTAGCAAGCGGGGAGTTCAGATCGGCGGCATCATTTTATCTTACCTCTCGCCAATAAAAGTTCAGGTTCATAGAGAACCCTGTTGCTTGCATTAAATTCACATTTGACACTGTGGCACAGCATTTATAGCCATTTCTTTTTTCGGAAATAGATAACCATGCCGATAGCAATGACGATCATAACCCCCCAAACGGAAAAATAGCCCCACCTCCAATTAAGCTCAGGCATGTATTCGAAGTTCATGCCGTACACACCGACAATAAATGTCAGCGGAATGAAGATGGTGGCAATGATAGTGAGGACTTTCATGATTTCGTTCATGCGGATGCTGATATTCGACAGATAGAGATCATGTATACCACCTAGAATGTCCCTAAAAGTCTCCACCATGTCGATGATCTGGATGATGTGATCGTAAAGATCGCGTAAATACACCTTCGTTTCTGCACGGATCAACGCAGATTCGCTCTTTATTAGAGCTCCAATTTCCTCACGCAAAGGCCAGACAGCTTTACGAATAGTCAAGAGGTCTCTTTTGAGCCGGTGCAACTCTTGGAGAATGGTGGGATTCGGGTCAGCGAGGACCCGATCTTCAAGGTCTTCGATTTGGTCGCCGATGTGCTCAACAACTAAAAAATAATTATCTACAACAGCATCCATAAGCGCATAGGCGAGATAATCGGCCTTCATGGAGCGGATGCGGCCTTTTGAAGCCCTAATTCTCTCCCGCACTGGATCAAACACATCCCCTTCCTTTTCCTGAAAGGATACGACATAGCTTTCACCAATGATTAGACTTACATGCTCCATTTCTATCTGGTTCGTGGCAAGATCGTAGTGTATCATCTTAAGCACCATGTAAACATAGCCCGGAAACTCCTCGATTTTTGGCCGCTGAGCGGTATTGACAATGTCCTCCAGGGTCAGTGGATGTAGACCGAGGGGCTCACCCAACTTCTTGATTAAATTAATGTCGTGAAGACCAGTTACGTTAATCCACGTTACAGTGTCGGGGGTTCTAGCCATTTCCACGCATCGGCCTATAGCAACATTGTGCAGTTCGTTCAATTCGGTTTCGTTAAAGTCGATAACATCAATACGGGCAGATTCCATTTTTTGTTCGCCGATGAAGATCATGGACCCGGGGGGTAGGCCTGCTTTATCCGTGCTGCTATAAGGTTTTGTTCGCCTGCCTCTCTTAGATCTTGTCATTTTTTATCCCTCTTTGTTTAAATATTTCGATAAGAGTATATCCTTTTACCGTTTCCTCTTTTTTTATATATAGTTCCGTATCCCGTCACAATTTTAAGAATGCTACCCTTTTATAATTTTCTGAAAAATTATGAAAAATTATTTTTAAAAGGAGAAAGTCCGCTCAGGAAGAAATATCCTATAGCAAATTTAGCTTCTTTTGATTTTTTCAATACTCTGATTAATTCCCTATTTGAGCTATTATCTATTATGTTTGGTGCAATTTTATCATTCATGTTATCCACCTTCTAAGAGCGGCGTGTGGAATTTCTGCTAACATCGGGCTTAAACGAAGTTGCGAGCCAAAGGCGAGCAATTTAGGAAAATGCCGAGCTGAGGCATTTCCATTTAAGCCCTTTTATGTCTCCCGACGACTGAAAGGAGGAGAGCGCAGTGTGTCACGAAGCGAAGCGGAGTGGGTCGAGGTGCTTGAGCTCCTCCCGGAAGACGCTGGAAAGGTCGCAGTGGTGGGCAACATGCCCCCTCTGGCCGAGGTCCTGCGCGGGAGGGGCTACGAGCTGTACGTCTTCGAGAGGAACGCAAAGCTCTGGGACAAGGACACCTACAGCGACGCCCTTGAGTATCACCTGCTCCCCGAGATGGACGCGGTCATAGCAAGCGCGACCTGCCTTGTGAACGGCACGGTGAACATGCTGATTGACAGGGCAAAGAAGGCAAAGCTCTTCGTTCTAACTGGACCGACGGGACAGCTCCTGCCAGAGTTCCTCAAGGGCACGCGCGTTACGCACCTCGCCGCAATGAAGGTGGTCGACTTTCAAAAGGCCATTCTCGGTCTAAGGCTCGGCTCTTTCAGGGGCTTCTAAAAAGGGAACAGGAAGTACGTGGTTGAGGTGGAATGAGCGTGTTACCATTTTAATTTCCAACTCACTCCTCAATCGGCGGCTTCTCGGCCTTCTTAGCCTGCACCTGCCCCCAAAGGTCGTCGAATTTCTTGATGATCCTCTGGAGGGCGAGCTTTAAGTCCCTCGTCCTCGTGAAGAAGGCCACCTTGTTTGTCCTGTCCCTGATCCTCAAAAAGTTCGGGCCCATCCTAAATGCCGCTAAAACGTCAACGTCGAGGAGCTGGCCCACAACCACCTTGAACTTCCTCAGATCGCCGTGGTCATCGTTTTTTTTTCCTCAAAGTCCTTGGCCTTGTTAGGTCTCTTTTCTATGAGTTTAACGCTTCCGTCTTCGCAGACCTTGTATATAACGAAGAATTCAGAGTCACCATAGTGTGCATCTGTGAGCGTCTCATCGTCCTCCATTCCGAACGCAACCTTGAGGCACCTCATTTTTATCCCCATCGTAGCATATGCACAAAATTTTTAAAGTTTTAGGTTTCCCTAATTCTGGTGGTGACGAGATGCAGATAGCCGTGAGCGGGGGTAAAGGTGGAACCGGAAAATCAACGGTAGCAATCAACCTTGCAATAGCCTTACAGGATTATTTCAACTTAACTTTGGCAGATTTGGACGTTGAGGCGCCAAATGATCACCTCCTTCTTGGAATTGAATTACAAAACGAGGAACCAGTGAAGATGTTCATGCCCAGCTTTGACTATTCAAAGTGCACCAAGTGCAAAAAATGTGCAGAGGTTTGTGAAGAAAAGGCAATAATCACAATGAAGGATGGAACACCTTTTCTAATACCCACTCTGTGCTCTGGATGCAGGGCTTGTGAGATAATTTGCCCTGTTACAGGGGCAATATTGGAGAGCCAAAAACTCATGGGACATACATATCTTACTGAGACTCCTTACGGGTTTCCTTTAGTTACTGGAAAACTGTTAGAAGGAGAAGAAAGAGCCATGCCTATTGTAACCATGGCAAAAAAGAGAGCAAAATCCCTTGACAGGAGACTCCTGCTTGTAGACACTGCCGCTGGTACAAGCAATACCGTCTCGAAAGCATTAGAAGATTCAAAGCTCCTCATAGCGGTTACTGAACCGACTCCATTGGGCCTCCATGACTTAACCCTCATCCTAGAGCTTGGTAGGCTCATGAACATAGAAGCTTGGGTTGTGATTAACAGAAGTGATCTTGGAGAAAAGAAGAGAGTGAAGGAGATAGCACAAAAATACAATGCCGAGATAGTTGCGGAAATTCCTTACAGCGAAGATATCGTCAGAAGCTACATTAAAGGAGAGCCAATAATTTTAAGTGAGAGTAAAGAAGCGAGAATTTTCAAGGAGCTTGCCGAAAGAGTAGTCAATTATTTGAGGTGATTAAGATGCAAATCGCAATAGCAAGTGGAAAAGGTGGCGTTGGAAAATCAAGCGTAGCTGCAGCGCTCATATACCTACTCAAAGATGATTATCCTTTAATAGCGGTTGACGCTGATGCCGATGCGCCAAACCTTGACCTTCTCTTCGGTGTTGAGAGATGGGAAGAAGAAAAAGAACTCGTAGGTGCAAAAGTCGCAAAAATAAACAGTGAAACATGCATAAAGTGTGGCATATGTGCCGAGAGATGCCCCTATGACTGCATAAAGATTCTTGACGAAAACTATGTAGTTAACGAGCTAACATGTGAAGGCTGTGGAGTTTGCAGACTCGTGTGCCCTGTAAATGGGGTAATCACCTTGGAAGAAGTTCGTTCCGGCGTGATCAGAAAAACAACTACTAAATACGGCTTTCCCTTGATCTCAGCACAGCTTGACGTAGGGAGACCAAACAGCGGAAAGCTTGTTACAGAAGAAAAAGAGTGGGCCAAAAGAATCATGAAAGAGAAAGGAATAGAGCACATGATAGTTGATTCAGCTGCTGGCATTGGATGTCAAGTTATAGCAAGCCTTGGTGGTGCAGATGTGGCAATCCTCGTTGCAGAACCGACTCCAGCTTCCCTAAACGATGTAAAGAGGGTTTACAGAGTTGTCCAACACTTTAGAGAGCCTGCCTATTTAATTATCAATAAATTAGACTTGAACCCAGGATTCAAAGGCCTATATGAATTTGCAAAGGAGGAAGACATACCAATAATCGGCGAAATACCCTACGACAGAACAATTCCAAGGAGTATGACAATGCTTAAACCTGTAGTAGAGGCATTCCCAGAGTCAAAATCCTCAAAAGCCCTCAAAGGGATTGCAGAAGTTGTCAAAGAGCAGATTTTAAAGTAATTCTCTGCTTTTTAGTTTTCTCATATAAAACCTCTTTTCACCATATTCAAGTTCTATCAACTTTCCTTCCTCTATAAGCGTTTCCACAGTGGCCCAATCAACATTCGCTTTTTTCAAGAGTTCTTTTAAAGCATCTTCACGCATTGGACAAACCGCAGTAATACTCAGTATGTCCTCTTCCATGTTTCCGGTAAAAGCAAAGATGTTTCCCTCATATCCTAGATACTCAACCTTCTCCTCCCAATGGCCTCAGCAAAGGCCTGAAAGGCCATGTTAATAATTTCTTCTCTAGTGGGCTTTACCCACTTTTCCCAGGGGGCCTGGTGGGAACTGCTATATAAGCGATTTCGGGCTTTAATTCCCTTAAAGAGGAGCAATTTTCTCGAATTATTCACTATAATTTATCTTATCTATGAGCATTGTTTCTATAACATGCTTGCTTTTGAACTCTTTTCTAAACTCAAGCATTCCTTCAAGAATTTTATCAAGTCTTAAGGCCTTATGAGACCTTTCTATCCTTCTCCATTATTGGAAACCCCTGGCTCCTCAGATGAACTATCCTTAGGAATTTCATTCCCTTGAGCAAGGATTATGAGCTCCCTCCCTTCAACAAGCATTTGAGCAACTTTTTTCCTCGCTGATGTTAATGCTCTCCACACTGTTCCTCTTGAGACACCCATTCTCTGGCCAGCTTCCTCTTGAGTCAGGCCCTCATAATCAACCAGCCTTAATGCTTCAAACTCTTCATAACTCATGAAAATGGGGGGTTGAGGCGGGCCAAATGGTGGCTTAGCTGGATAAAAATGCCTAACCTCGGGGATAAATCCTATAAAACGCATTTTTCGTCTTCTCCCTCTCCCCCATCCCATTCCACGTGGCATTTTAACACCTAAATGACCTTTGTTAAAGAAGTTTATAGGAGTTTCGATGTGTGTCTTCTATTAGATTTATAAACCTCATCATCTAAATATATCCCAATGTATTTGCGAAAGGACCTTATCCAACCAAGAGTTTATCAAGAGGTAATCTACGCAAAGTGCAAAGACAAAAACAGCCTAGTTGTTCTACCAACAGGGTTAGGAAAGACTTTAATAGCCCAGTTAATAGCAGATTATCGACTCTCAAAATATGGCGGAAAAGTATTGATGCTTGCTCCTACAAAGCCCCTAGCGCTCCAACATAGAGAGAGTTTTTTGAAGCTTTTTAACATCCCGGATGAGAGAATAAATACACTAACTGGTGAGATCCCACCCGAAAAAAGGGCTGAAATTTGGAGAAAGAGCGTTGTAATAACTGCAACGCCCCAAACAATAGAAAATGACCTTGTGGTGGGCAGAATAACCTTAGAAGACGTTGTTTTATTAGTATTCGATGAGGCCCACAGGGCAGTCGGGAACTATGGATATGTTTACATTGCCAAAGAGTATATGAGACAGGCAAAACACCCAGTTATCCTTGGCTTAACTGCTTCTCCTGGAAGTGACGAGGCTAAAATAAGATCTATTGTTAAAAATCTCTTCATTGAGCACATTGAGGTCAGAAATGAAAATTCTCCCGATGTACGGCCCTATGTCCAGGGAATAAGGTTTGAGTGGATTAAAGTTGAACTTCCTGAAATCTATAAAGAGATTAGAAAGCTTTTACGTAAAATGCTTAGAGATTCTTTAAAGCCTCTTGCTGAGGCAGGACTAATAGATGACTCCTCTCCAGATATCCCAAAAAAAGATGTCCTAAAAGTAGGACAAGTGATAAACGCTGAAATGGCCAAAGGGAACTACGAAATCGGAAAACTCATGCTCTACCAAGCAAAAGCATTAAAGCTTCACCATGCAATAGAACTCCTAGAAACCCAAGGACTTTCAGCACTAAGAGCTTATTTGAAAAAACTTTATGAAGAATCGAAGAAAGGAAGAGCGAAATCTACAAAGGAACTCATTCAAGACCCAAGAATGAAAAAGGCAGTAGCACTTCTAGTTCAGGCAAAAGAACTTGGTCTTGATCACCCAAAGCTCGATAAGCTAAAAGAGCTTATAAGATCCCAGTTAAAAAAGAAACCCTCTTCAAAAATAATAGTTTTTACCAATTATAGGGAAACTGCAAAGAAAATAGTGAAAGAACTCCTAGAAGATCACATAAAGGCCGTGAGATTTGTTGGTCAGGCAAGCAAAGAAAACGATAAAGGCCTAAGCCAGAAAAAGCAAAAACAGGTTTTAAACCTATTTTCCCAAGGAGAATTTAATGTTTTGGTAGCAACTAGCGTAGGTGAAGAAGGCCTTGATGTTCCCGAGGTAGACTTGGTAATCTTTTATGAGCCTGTACCATCTGCCATAAGAAGCATCCAAAGAAAAGGGAGAACAGGAAGACACAAACCTGGTAGAGTTGTCATTCTAATGGCCAAGGGTACGCGTGATGAGATTTACTACTGGAGTTCCCGCCATAAGGAAAAACAAATGATTTCCATTTTAGAGAAGGTGGAGGATATGGTTAAAAAAGAAAAACAAGCTTCTCTTCTCGGTTTTGTAAAGTCAAAGGAGAAAGAGAAAGGAAAAATCAAAGAGATTAAAGAAAAAATTGAAGAGAAAGTTGAAGTTCCAAAAGAGGAAGTTTATGAAAAGCTCCCCATAAAACCAATTTTTGTGAGAAGGCCTCATGGGATTGTAATTTATGTTGACTCGCGTGAGCTCAAAAGCCAAGTCCCCAAAATCCTGAAAGAACTTGGAGCACATTTAGAAGTTAAAACTCTCGACATTGGAGATTACATAGTGAGCGAGGATGTTGTCGTAGAGAGAAAAGCAGCAAACGACTTCATCCAGTCCATAATAGATGGAAGGCTCTTTGACCAGGCGAGACGCCTGAAAGAAGCATATTTGAAGCCAATAATCATTATTGAAGGAGAGCTTTATGGAATCAGAAATATCCACCCCAACGCAATTAGAGGGGCTTTGACCGCTTTAAGTGTGGATTGGGACATTCCAGTTTTATTCGCCAAAGATGCTGCCGAAGTTGCAAATTATATATACCTAATAGCCAAACGCGAACAGGAGGAGAGAAAGAAAGAAGTAGCCGTTAGGAGTGAGAAAAAGGCACTAACTCTAGCAGATAGGCAGCGTTTGATAGTGGAGGGTTTACCCAATGTTTCTGCAGTCCTTGCAAGAAGACTCCTAAAACATTTTGGAAATGTTGAACGAGTATTTACTGCAAAAGAGAGCGAATTGATACAGGTGGAAGGAATAGGAGAGAAAATAGCAAAAGAAATACGAAGAGTTATCACCTCACCCTACGAAGAAGAAAAATAGCAAAAAATAAAAAAGATCTGTAAACTAAATATGCTTGTATTTACCAATAGATTAATGTAGCCCAAGGGAGCGAAGGAGATTCACAGCTCGCCTCCAGCTCATCTCCCCCGGTTTCCTTGGGCATTAGTCATTATGACAGAAAACCAAAAATTTTTCTATAACTGTGAGGAATAAAAGCTCATTCAAAGGATTACTTCTGTTCATGAAAAAGGTTATATAGGGCTTGTTTTCTAAAATAAGATGGTGAAAACTATGAAAATTGTTGAAATCAACATTAAAATGCCATATGAAAAAAGAGGAAAAATATTAAAGAAAATTCTGAATGAGGTTAGAGGGAAAATTAAGGACATCCATTTTCTACCCCCCACCAACCAAGGAATTAGTGAAATAAGAATGGAAGTCGTTGAGGAAAATGTGCAAAAACTTCTCACAAAACTCAAAAGAATAGTAAAAGACGAAAAAGTAACATTTAAAATCCTTAGCGAAGCTTAACGCCTGAGTATTGAAGTAACCCCTGTGGCAGCAAATACAAGAAGTTGAAATGCCTTGTATGCCTCTATTATATCTTTCGCTTCAAATTCTATCGTTTTTCCATCTATTCTCCTTGCATCTGGAAGGAGTTCTCCAACATCGGCCATGCCACTGTTGTTGTAGGTGAGCCTCACTTTTACCGGATATTCAAGCTTTAAAGGTTTTGTTCCCCCATTTTTGTACCTTTCAACGGCCTTGAAAACTGCATTTTCGAGATCCTTCTTCGTTCTCCTTAAGCTTGGACTTATAGCAGAATACCGAGAGAATGCTTTCTTAAATGTTACTCTCTCTGCCCAAGGAGTAAACCTTTTCACATCCTCTTCAAGCAGTTTTTTATCCCCACCCACTAAAATAACCGGGATGTCATAATGACCCACTGCATAACCGTTCAAGAGAAACTCGCTGACCTCGATTCCATTTAACTCAAGCTTGCCAACGTTTGCACCGCTGTAAGTGTGATCGAAAATGGCGTATGGAGTCCCAGCTTTTGCGTGGTATCCCAAAAACAGAGCAACGTCACATTTCTCAGCTCCAACGACCATTGCCATTGGCCGTGGATACCCTCTAACAAGATAAGTATACTCTGGAAGTTTTTCTGGAAGAAGGTTAACCATCGGGCCGTGGCTATCTGCTATTACGATCTCACCAAATCCTGCATTGTGTAATGCCTCTACGACAGTTAAGGTTATTTCGGTTGCTATCTTCCTAGCCTCCTTGTAGAGAGTCCCTTTTTCAACCAAATGTTCCAAACTCACCACAAACGGCATACCTTCCAAATCCACAGAAATAAAGGCGCGCATTGAAATCACCAGTTAAAAATTTGATCTCAATGTTTAAATAGCTTTTTTGAATGAAAAAAGCAACCACTCAAAAATAATAAATACCTTGAATGTACTCATTTAAATAAGGGAGAACTAATGGGTGCAATAATTGAGCTTCTAAAAATAATCCTAGGAATTTTAGTCTGGATTATTGTGATTATATTTATTCTATGGTTTCTTCAAGGATTCTAGAAAGGCCTTTCAGAATTAGTAAATGACCTTTTAGGGCCTATAGACGACAAATGAAAAAACAAAGTAGCATCAAGGGCTAACTTCTTTAACTCCATTTATTATGCTTTCCAAGCGCTTCTTTGATTCTTCTAATGAACCAGCCTTTTCTATTGCTGTACCAGTCACTATTATGTCCGCCCCACTTTGAACAACCTCTTTTGCATCTTCATATGTTCTTATTCCTCCTCCCACTATGAGCGGAACATCAATAGCGCTTTTAACAACTTTAATCATCTCATTAGGGATGTGCTCTGGTGCTCCACTTCCTGCTTCTAGATAAACTAACCTCATTCCCATATACTGACCAGCTAAAGCATAAGCAGCAGCTATCTTCGGTTTGTGTCTTGGAATTAGGTTTGCATCACTTACCCATCCAGCAGTTTCCCCAGGTTCAACTACAAGATATGCCATCGGTATGGGTTCAATTCCATAATGTTTTACCCTAAAGGCTCCAAGAGCTTGAGCACCAGCGATAAAAAATGGATTACGAGAGTTTAGGAGACTCATAAAAAATACCGCATCAGCATACTTGCTCAGGCCTCCATGAGAACCTGGAAAGAGTATCACCGGCAAACTTGAATTTTCTTTTATAGCCTTAACAACCCCATCAAGAACTTCTCCTTCGGCACCTGTAGACCCACCCACCATTATAGCATCAACACCTACTTCCTCACTTATTTTGGCAAGTTTTGAAGCTAATCTAGGTGAAACGTCCTCTGGATCGAGAAGTACGAAATGAAGTTTTTCTTCTTTGAGCTTCTCATGTATGTATGATTCAACTTTTCCAATTTTCAACATCATTTTCCCTCCACTCCATAATCTCTTGGGGGTTTTTAATCCTTTTCCATTTAAGCCCCATTGAGTTTAAGAGGGTATACAATATCTCACCAGGCGGATTATTTCCAAAGTAATATAAATTTGTTTTTGTAGAAACATCACTTGCTCCAAAACCATCAACTCCGACTGCTTGAGAATCCAATGTCATAGAAAGATCCTCTTCGAGTTTTACATTACTTGGAATTAAGTATGCCTCAATAATCCGAGCCTTATCGAGGAGATAATCTATATGCCAGTGAAATCTTTTCTTTTGTCTGAAATGTCTCAAAATTCTCCCTTCAAGAGAATTCATGGCAGATCCTACATAGACATAATATCCTCTTTTCAAGACGAACTTCTTTGCTTTAGTCTTTATCTCCTGATCCTTTTCCAAGAAGACTACCAAGAAATACGCCCCCTTCATGGTTAGAAAATAGAATCTCAACTATATAAGCGCTTTGTAAAGAGCAAAAGATAAAGTATATAAACAACTTTTCAGAGAAAAATCCGAAGAGAGGTGCTTAATATGGACAAAAAGAAAAAACGTCCGATTGATGAATTTCCTTGGCAAGAATATGACAAGAGAGAATTTGAAGAGAAATACCCCAATCTTACAAAAGAGTTAGAAAAAGGACCTGAAGTTGTTATTGAAGGATATAAAAATAAAGAAGAAGAGGAAGAAGTTATGGACTTTTCAGGTTACAATCCCACTGTAATAGATTTCATAAGAAGATGTGAGACTGATGAAGAAGCCCTAGAGATTATCAATTGGATGGAAGATCATGGTGAGATCCCCCATGAACTCGCCAAAGAACTCCGTATAAAACTTACCAAAGAAGGAGTAAGGAGTTTTGGAAGCAAGAAAGAATGGGGTTGGTATGAGAGACATAGGAAACGTTAGATGTTTCCAATTCTCTGTAATACCATTCCTTCTATTCTTATCGGTTCCATCCTTCTTGCTTGTATTATAGCTTGATCCAGTCGGGTTCCACTTTCTGCATGTACCGTGAACAGTGGATCTCTCTCTTTTACTTTTTCTCCTACCTTTACATGTAACATTATTCCTGCCCCCTTATCCTCAGGGGCCCCGGCGGCTCTAGCTATTGCCGTTATAGCCTTATTGTCAATTCTAGTTATATATCCTGAAGTTTGGGCCACAAATGTGTAGGTTTTATCTCCTATAGGAATATCTTCTGGCTTTATATTAGGGTCCCCACCCTGCTCCTCTATTATCTCTTTAAGCTTTTCATAAGCCTTGCCACTTTCTAGAATCTCTTTAGCCATTTTTTTGCCCATTCCTGCTGGAGCCACACCTCCCATCTCGAGCAATATTCCTGCTAACCCGGTCGCTTTTTCTACAAGACTTCCTGGTCCTTTACCCTCAATTATCGTCTCTAGAGCCTCCTTAGCTTCTAAAGCTGGTCCCACAGTATGCCCAATCGGTTGCCCACCATATGTTATTGCAGTCTCCACATACTGGCCAAGTCGTTTTCCTAATTCTATGAAATCTTTTGCCAAAGACCTAGCATCTTCTACTTTCTCAACTTTAACCCCCTCTCCAGTTGGAATGTCAATCAATACATATTGTGAGCCCATTGCGTACTTCTTTGACATTATACTTGCAAGCATAAGACCTCTTGGATCAATGCTCAATGCTCTTTCGGCCTTTATTGTCAAATCATCAGCAGGAGCTAAATTAAGAGCTCCTCCCCACACTAAACAGGCCCCAATTTTCTCCACAATTCTCTTGATTTCATCCAAAGAATGTGTTACTGGGGCCAAGACCTCCACTACATCGGCCGTTCCAGCTGCGCTTGTTATTGCCCTAGAGGAGGTTTTTGGAATTGTTAACCCTGCAGCAGCCACAATGGGAACCACAAGAATATTAGTTTTATTTCCAGGTACGCCTCCGATACTATGAACATCCATAATGGGCTTCCTGTCAATATCCAGCATATCACCTGTTTCTGCCATAGCAGTGGTCAACCATGCTATTTCATCCATATCAAGACCGTTTATCTCAAGTGAAGTTACAAAAGAACTTATCTCGATGTCTCTAAGCTTTCTATTTACAATATCCTTTACTATTGCTTCTATCTCAACTTTTTTTAGTTTTTGACCATTCATTTTTCTCCTAATATAACGAACACTCTCAGGAGTTTCACTAGGAACCAAGTTTACTACTTCTCCTTCAGAAAAAGTATAAGACCTCAAAATATCCTTTGTAACCCCAATTTCTCCCGGATTAATCGTTTTGCTTATAACAACATCACCATATATGGTTCTCTTAGCTGTTTCTATCTTAACCAAGTCTCCAGGATGAAGTTTTGCATTTTTTGCATCCTCCTCGCTAATAAAAGCTAAGAACCTGCCAGTTTCAATATCAAGTATTCTCACTTTTGCCTTCATATTTTTCACCTCTTAATTGGGGGAAAATGCAATATGTTATAAAAATACTTAAGCTTTTCCCAAACCATGAAATATAAATAAAAGAGTTTAAAGATTTTTTATCTCTTCTTCAAGGGACTCTTCAAGAGCTTTTTCCCATTCTTCGATGTCAAAATCTACAAGCTCAGACTCCAGCTCCTCTTTTAAGTGGGTCACCCTCCTTTTGAGGGTACTTCTGCTTTCTTCATCGTATGCTACATAGCGTGAGGACCTCTTTTCGGATAGATATAGACCCTAGTTCCCATTAGATCGTTAGAGTTATAAGCACTTAAGTCTTTTGATTGATTGGTGGTTGTATTGAGCTTTCAGAGGAAAATCCT
>LDZR01000647.1_pt1 | contig 19348 bp, 17 predicted proteins | sample 615371 | NCBI WGS metagenome assembly LDZR01 (sample SAMN03408294, study PRJNA278302) | terrestrial metagenome | isolation source: oil reservoir sample K2 | place: USA: Alaska, North Slope, Kuparuk formation | collected 2013
CATCAGATTTCACTATGACAAAATCTCCTATGACTGAGTTTTGAAACTCCATATTTCCTTTCAACAAATCATGGAATTTAGTGATACCTTCAGGAACCCTGAAAGAAATGGTTATATCATGCCCTTTTTTTTCGTATTCCTCCGGGTATTCGAAGGTGTTGAAAAGAACTTTCTTTCTGTCAACTTTGTCATAAACTGTATAATAAGCACATTGTTTTTCCACCAAAATCTGAGCATATCTTTTATATATACCTTCTGAAACACGTTCACTTTGTCTGTAGGGCCCAAAATCTCCTCCGATATCCGGTCCTTCATCCCAGTCAATACCACACCATTTTAAAGACTCAATAATGGCTTTTTCTGATTCCTTCGTTGATCTTTGAAGGTCTGTATCCTCTATTCTCAAAACGAATTTTCCATTCATTTTTCTTGCGTAAAGCCAGTTAAAAAGAGCTGTCCTCGCTCCCCCAACATGCAAATACCCAGTAGGACTTGGTGCAAATCGAAGTCTCACTGTCATTTTATCTGCCTCCCAATTCTCTCAAGTATTTCCATAACTTCCTTTATGCTGGCAGCCTTCTGTACAGTTACTATTTTTCTCGAGTCCAGATATTTCCCCTCTATTAAATTCTCCGAAAATCTATCAGTCCAACCCCCGGTTCCAGTAAAAAGAACTACGGGTTTTCCCCTTGCGTATGCCATGAGGACTTCTATGGCTGTTCCAATTTCTCCACCGATTGATAAAACAACATCACTGCTCTCTATCAAGACAAGAGATCTTGTTATATTATCAAAAGGTGTTTTAATTCTCAAACTCAGATATCTGTTTCCATCTTCAAAAGCTGGTAAAACACCTACAACAAATCCTTGAGCTTGCCTTGCCCCTATTGAAACAAGTTCCATTACACCATCTCTTCCTCCACACACAATAGTATGTCCACTTTCTGCAAGAACTCTCCCTGTCTCAACACACAAATTCGAGATTTTGCTGACCGGTGGTTTATCAACAGGACCTGAATAACCAATTATTCCCACATTCATGTTCCAAGATAGACCTCCCTAACTATTTCACTTTTCAAGACACTTTCTGGTTCTCCTTGAGCAATTATTTTTCCTTTGTGGATTATATAAAGTCGATCAACAACCTGAGCAAGCGCATCTACAGTATGATCAGTTATAATTATTCCTATGTTTCTGTCTTTCAGCAAACGTATCATCTGCTGTATATCTTTAACAGTTTTTGGATCTATACCAACAAACGGTTCATCAAGCAATAAAAAAGATGGGCTCAGCGCCATCATGCGTGCAAGCTCAAGTCGACGTTTTTCACCACCAGATAGATCATTTGCATATTGATTTTTTAATTCCCAGATACCAAACTCCCTTAGAAGTTCTTCCACTCTTTTTCTCCGCTTAATCGTATTTTTCTCGTAGAATCTGAGTACAAGTTCAATGTTTTCATGCACTTTGATCCCGCCGAAAACAGATGTCTCCTGCTGCAGGTAAGTTATACCCAGCCTCGCTCTGTGACTCACAGGCATTTTGGTTATGTCTTTTCCAGAAAACATGATTTTCCCCGATGTGGGGATAACAACGCCGAGTATCATATTAAAAATAGTCGTTTTCCCAGCACCATTTGGACCGAGTAATCCGACAACTTCTCCCTGTTCAACTGAAAGATCTGCGTGATCAACTACAACTTTTCTCCCAAATTTTTTTACAAGGTCACTGCATTCTATCTTTTTCATTGAGCTTTTAAAAATTTCACCAACTGATCTGTTATATCATAAGCATCATCACCATAAACAAGCATCTGCTTGTTCATAATATAATCATAACCCATCATTTTGGCGTATTTATCAATTTTGTCAGCTATCTCATTGAGCGCTTCTTGCATTTTTGGTTGATACTCATTTTGAAGGAGTTGTTCGTACTGCTGTTTTCTTGTGAGTATCTCATTTTGTTTTTTCTCTATGTCAGCCTGAGAGGCTCCTGATTTCTGCATGTTTTCCAGTTCTTTTGTTAACTCATTGAGTTTGTTCTGATAATACTGAAAATCTGCTTTGTAACGCTCATTGAGTTCAACCATTTTTGGATATTCCTGGGTAATTCGATTCACATCAACGAAAACTATTTTAGGACTTTCCTGAGTTGCTCCATAGAAAAACATCATGAAAATCGATAGACTTACTGCTCCGATGATAATAGATACTTTTTTCACACAGACACCTCCTTAAAAATCAATCATATCTCTTATTTTATCAAGTGTTTTTGGACCTATTCCGGGCACTTCGAGAAGATCTTCTGGTTTCTCGAAAGGCCCATTTTGTTCCCTAAATTTGATTATTTCACTTGCTTTGACTTCTCCTATTCCAGGTAGTTCAGAAAGTTTTTCAAGATCAGCTCTGTTGATATTCACTTTCTTGTTTTCGAAAGAATTATGTTTGAGATCAACAAAACTCGCCATTTTTTCAGCTGTCGCTCTACCTATTCCCGAAACATTTGTTAGATCCTCTATTGACTGGAATGGACCGTTACTTTCTCTATAATCAAGAATCGATCTTGCTTTGGCAGGGCCAATGCCAGGTATCTCTAACAGCTCTTCATATGTAGCTGAATTTATATCTATTGGAAACTGCACCGTTTTTCTTTGAACAGGTTGCTCGTCACTTTGAAAATCCCGATTCTCCATTTTCTCAAAAGCAAAACCAAGCAAGAGCAAAAGCCCAGCAAGAGCTAAAAAAGCAAGTCTTTTCTCGCTCACAGACAGTTTCAAGGTGCTACTCTCCCGACATAGCCAGGTCGATTGGTACCGGCGATCTTCATTATCTCTTCCCAGTTCAACTTTTGTGAGTAATCTTCAGCCGAATTTACATCGTTGAAGGCCCCAACAACTACTGAATACCAGTCTCGGCCATCGCGGGTAAAATGCATAAGGTATGCCGGATATCCTGCACTTCTTAAAGCAAGAGCTCTTTCAAGGGCAGAATCTTTATTAACTACAGAAAGCACCAGAACGCCATAAATAGTCCTCATAGGAGTAACATCTTTCAATGTGTACTCCCCGACAATTGCAACTGTATAAAAGCCGTCCAGAGTTTGACAGATAAGAAATGGTAAATTGGAACCTCTTATGACCTTCAGTGCATCTTCAGATTGTAGAAGATAAACCGAGAAAATTTCTCCTTTTTCAACCATCTCTGTAGCCTGAACAATAAGTTCTTTGTAATCAAACTCCTCCACCATATAAATCTGAGGGGTTGAATATTCTGTAATGGTCGCAGGGCTACTCTGTTCTGCTGGTAGTTCTATCTTTGGTGGTGGCATTTCTACTATCTCAATGCGCACACTGGAGCGACTCTTCACCAGGAAAAAAGTCGCCAGCGTAAAACTGACGAATCCAACACTGAGAGCAATTATCAATATAGCTAAAATTCGGGCCTGCATCTCAGTTAATTTTATCTGCCTGCGTGCCACTTTTACACTCCCTTTTCGGCATAACTCATGAGCAACTGTATAGTGTATTCCACATCTGTTAGAGATAGAGTTTCACTTGGAGAGTGAACATATCTTGTTGGAATCGAAACTGTTGCCGACGGAATGCCTGCTTTTGTCCTTTGAAGAACAGATGCATTTGTACCTCCAAAAACAAGTACTTCCATTTGATACGGAATATTCTCTTTTTGAGCAATTTCAACAAGTCTGTCGACAATCTTTCTGTTGCTTATCGATGCTCGATCTTTCACCTTTACAGCAGGACCTTTACGCAAAACCATTGAGTGCCTCTTAAAAGATTTCGGATAATCAGATGAGTCTGTTACATCAATAGCTATACAAACATCCGGTGAGATACTGTAAGCTGCAACCGACGCTCCTATAAGCCCTACTTCCTCTTGGACGGAAAAAGAGCCTATAATCGTATTAACCGGTTTTTTGATTCGTTTGAACATTTCCACTATCACCGCACATCCTATGCGATCATCCATGGCTTTACCAACAAGTAAATCATTGTTTCTATACATATAAGAATCATAAACTCCGAAAGAACCGATTGGAACTAATTTTTGAGCCTCATCACGATCTTTCGCCCCTATATCCACAAACATAACATCCAGATTCAAATTAGAGTAATTTTTCTTTTGCTCTTCAAAAGTTTCTCCTTCAACATAAACTATCCCTGTTGCTTCTGGAAATTTAACCCTGTGGCCAACATATGAATGAGCAGGAACTCCACCAACACTTTCAACTCTTAAGAAGCCTTTTTCATCGATATTTGTAACAACAAGTCCTATTTCGTCTGCGTGAGCATCAAAAAGTACTTTTTTTCCACTCGAACCTGTTTTCCAGACTAAGAGATTACCAACGTTATCAAATTTATACCCATCAATAAAACCTTCAAGTTCTTCAAGTATTATTTTGTGAACTTCTTCTTCCCTACCACTCGGACCATAAGCTTCTGTTAATTTTTTGATTAAATCTATCATTTTGCAAATGCCTCCCCTTCCTCAAGTATTTTTTCAACCAGAAGAACCGTATTTTTATAATCGTTCAAATCAATCATTGAAACAGGACTGTGTATATAACGTGCTGGAACAGATATCACTCCAGCTGCGGTGCCGGCGCCTGTCCTTGCAAAACGTGCCGCATCTGTACCTCCGGCCGTTCGCCTTTTTGCCTGGTATGGTATGGAGTATTTCTCTGCCAGCTTTAAGATTGATTCATAAACTCTTTTGTTGATTACATACCCTCTGTGCATAAATGTAACTGCCGGCCCTTCACCAAGATGAGTTGCCCATTGGTAAGAAGGCAACTCCGGGTCATCACCTGCTGTTGTTCCTTCTATAACTATTGCAATATCAGGATGAATTTGTTCCACAACAACTGCGCTTCCACGCAATCCAACTTCTTCCTGAACAAGAAAGGCAAAATAAACATCATCTTCATAACGATTATCCAGAGTAATGATGTCCATCAAAACAGAGCATCCTGCTCTATCATCAAAAGCTTTTCCCGTGGCTCTGCCGTTTTCCTGGTGATAACCTGTTGTAAAAGATACATAATCCCCTATTTTAACCATCTTCGAAGCTTCTTCCTTAGATTTTGCCCCAATGTAGATCCTCATCTGATCCACCGATGGTGGCTTCAAAATCTGATCTCTTTCCTGAATGTGTATGGCTTTGAAACCTATTACCCCGGGGATTTCTCCATTGATTCTGACAACTTTTCCGGGCATTACTTGAGTCTCTACCCCGCCAACAGGCGCAAAGCAGAGCATTCCATCATCTTCAACGTTTGTCACCATAAAGCCGACTTCGTCCATGTGAGCCGCTATTACTATTTTCCTTTTGCTTTTTGTACCTTTTTTACAGGCAATCAGGTTTCCAAGAATATCCACCTTCAGTTCATCAACATATTTTTCTATCTCTTTTTCTATGAATTTTCTGACCTTCTCTTCATTTCCAGAAACTCCATCAAGCTCGGTAAGCTGCTTCAAGTACAACTCTATCCCTCCTTTTTGATTGCCGTACACAATGCGATAAGCCTCGCCGTTTCCTGAACATCAACTGGATCAACAACTTCAACTGGTGTGTGCATGTACATCAATGGTATTGAAACAAGCATTGTTCGAATACCGGTGCGAGTTAATTGAACTGCATCAGTATCTGTACCAGATCTTCCTGGGACTGGTTCTATCTGAAATTTCACACCATTTTTTTGTGCTAATTCGGCTACTTCCGCATAAAATTCTCTGTCCACAACCGGTCCAGTACCAAGAGCAGGCCCATTCCCAAGTTTTATTTGCGGAAAACCCGGAATCTTTGCTTCGCCGTGAGTGACATCCAAAACGATGGCCTTATCAAGTTCTAATTGATAAGCAACAGATACAGCTCCCGGTCCACCTATTTCTTCCTGACTTGAGAAGATAAAGTAAACATCCGCCTTATTCTTTATAAAATTCAACAATTCTGCTGCAACAATAAGCGCTGCACAACTTGCTCTGTTGTCCAGGGCTTTACCACATATTTTTCCACCTATCTCAACGGGTGTAGATTCAATCACGCACACATCTCCAACAGAGACGTCTTTTCCTAAATCGCTGCATGAAACGTCAATAAAAATTTTGTCAAAATCTGGCACACGTTTTCTATGCTCTTCTTTTTGTAAATGTGGAGGCAGGACACCTACAACGCCCCTTGCAATACCTTTCTTGGTATATATCCTGACCCTTTGAGCAAACATTACTTTTGGGTCTACTCCTCCCACAGTTTCAAGCCTGACAAATCCACCTTCTTCAATCTTTGTTACAACATGACCTACTTCGTCAACATGTGCAAAAATCCCTAATTTTTCTTTTCCTTCACCTTTCTTTTCAGCAATCAGAGTGCCAATTTTGTTATAGAAAGTTCTGTCTACATAAGGGCTGATTTGCTTTTCTATGTATTCCAGAACAGGATCTTCAAAACCTGATGGGCCATCAATCTGTGAAAGGTCCACAAGCAACTTTTTGATATTCAAATTTATCACTCCCCTATTGAAATTTTACATCTTTGGCACTCTCAATCACAATTTTGTTTTGTTTAACATGAACCACAACGGGTTCGTCGTATGAACCAGCTTCCCTGAGAATATATTCCGATATCTGTATTAAAGACGGCTCCATAGACAAGGCAGCCACAATGGAATCTGATTCGTTAAGCCCAGCTCTTAATATCCCTTTAACATTTCCAAACACAACAATTGATCCTCCAGCCATAATCTCAGCACCAGAATGTACATTACCAATAACGATAACATCGCCCGAATGTACCAGAGCTTGTCCTGATCTCAGGTTTTTTTTGACAACTTTCGTACCAGATTTCGTCTCGCCTTCTTCAACCATTTTCATTCTGCCGCGAACGTTAATTCCTTCTTTTGCAGTAACCCCCATAAGTATCTGGGAAACTTCTATCCCCATTTTTTTAAGAATAGAGATTATCCTTGGCATATCATGGGAATGTTTTTCGTTGTTCTCTATCATCAGCATGATCTTATCGCCTGCAGCAAAAAAACCGCTCATCTGGGATATTTTCGAGGTCAACTGGTTCACAACATCTTCCAGGTTATCGTAATCTTTTATCACCAGCACAAGGCCTTCTTTGGTCATTTTGAAATCTATCAGATCTATAGTCACGCAAGTTCACCCCCGAAGATTATCAATAAGATTTTATCACGTATAATATAAATGTCTGAAATAATCTCAACTCAGGAGTGCGGCTTATGTTTAAATTTAGATTGGAAAGAGTACTTCAGCTCAGAATTTCCGAAGAAAATCAGCTGAAGCTTGAACTGGCTTCTGTAAGAGCTCGAATGCGCATCTTACAGGAAGAAATCAATTCAGCACAGCAGATGCTTTATAAAATGAGCCAGGAGGTACTTCAAGATCCTTCAAGAGGTTTATCTGGCAATGAAATTCATCAATGGAGGTCGTACGTCGAGGCAACCGAAAACTATATAAGAAAGAAACTACAGGATCTGAAAAATTTGAAATCTGAAGAAGACAGATTAAAAGAAAAATACCTTGAAATGAGAAAAGATAGAAAAATTCTCGAAAATCTTAAGGCAAAGCAATTTAAGAGATATGCATTTGAACAGGATAGATTAAACAGGCTTTATATGGATGAAATTGCACTCAGAAAATATGCAAGAAGGTGAAATTTTGGACGTTTCGCAAATTCCAATCTCCACTATGGCATATATAGGAGATGCCATTTATTCATTGTATTGCAAAGTAAAATCATTAAAACTAATGAAAGTAAAAGCCATTCATAAAGAGGTCAACAAAATCATATCCCGCGAAGGGCAGGCGAGAAGCTTCGACAGATTAGTAGAGTTGTTGAGCGCGGAGGAGTTTTCTCTGGTCAAACGTGCTTTAAACAGCAGAGCAGCAAAAAAATATGGAAATGATATTTTTTACAGAAAAAGTACCGCTCTTGAAGCATTGATAGGTTATCTTTATCTTAAGGGAAATAAAGAAAGATTAATAGATTTGCTGAAAATTGCTGTGGAGAATGATAAAGATGATCGTTTATGGTAAAAGTGTTCTGGATGAAATCGTGAGGATACGATATCCTGTCAAAAAAATATATCTGCGGGAAAGTAACAACGAAAAGTTTCAGGAGATAGAAGAGATCCTCAAGAAAAACGGTTATCATTATATAAAAACATCGGCTAAACATTTAGAAAAACTATGTGGTGAAGAAAAAAATCAAGGAATAGTTATTGATCTTGATTTCAATTATGCAGATGAAACATATCTCGATGGTGATTTTATAGTTTTGCTTGATCATATAGTTGATCCACATAATCTTGGTGCGATAATACGTACTTGCGTTGGTGCTGGAGTTAGTGCAATCGTTATCACAAAAGACCGATCCGCCAAGATAACTCCTGCGGTAGTTAAGGTCTCTGCGGGAACTGTTTTTCGCATACCTGTTGTGATAGTAACAAACATAGTCTATACCATCGAAAAATTAAAAAACAAAGGTTATTGGGTTTATGGTGCAGATATGAATGGCAAGAATCTTTACGAAGAAGGATTTATTTCTCCTGTCGCTATAGTTTTTGGCAACGAAGGAGAAGGACTAAGCCGCCTCGTGAAAGAAAGATGCGATCAACTAATATCTATTCCCATGCGCAGTAAAATTGATTCTTTGAATGTTTCGGTCAGTGCTGGAATTATATTATTTGAAATATCAAGAAAATGCTTCATGAAAAGATGATACAGGTACTTGAAAAATGTATTTGGGTATGATATCATCAAAATGCATTTGTGTGACCCGCTAGCTCAGCCGGAAGAGCACCTGACTTTTAATCAGGGGGTCCCGGGTTCGAGTCCCGGGCGGGTCACCAGCGAGAGTGGCGGAACTGGCAGACGCGCTGGACTTAGAATCCAGTGGATGATGAATCCGTGTGGGTTCAAGTCCCACCTCTCGCACCCAGGACTGCGGGTGTAGCTCAGTGGTAGAGCGTCTGCTTGCCAAGCAGAAGGTCGCGGGTTCGAATCCCGTCGCCCGCTCCAAATAGGAATCCCCCTGCTGAGCAGGGGGTTTTTTTCAGTGAGGTGAATCATTTGAATAATATAAAGGTCAAAGGGGCCCGCGTTCATAATCTTAAAAACATTTCAGTAGAGATCCCAAAAGGAAAAATAACAGTCATAACTGGGCTGTCCGGTTCAGGGAAATCAACCCTTGCGATGGATACCATATATGCCGAAGGTCAGAGAAGATATCTGGAATCTCTTTCTACTTATGCCAGGCAGTTTCTTGGCGAGCTTAAAAAACCAGATGTTGATTCTATAGAAGGGCTTTCTCCAGCAATTGCGATCGATCAGAGAAGTGTCTCACACAATCCGCGATCTACAGTAGGAACAACAACAGAAGTTTATGATTACTTGCGAGTCCTTTTCGCAAAGATCGGTCAACCACACTGTCCGTCCTGTGGAAGACCTGTGGAGAAAAAGAGTGTTGATCAAATTGTGAACGACCTTTTTTCAAAATTTCAAAAAGGCGTGAGAATATATATACTTTCTCCAATTGCGATTGACAAAAAAGGTTCCTTCAAAAAAGAATTTTCAGCCCTTGTTGCAAAAGGGTTTGTTCGGGCGGAAGTGGACGGAGAAATTACAAGATTAGAGGAAATAGACGAACTTGACAAAAACAAAAGGCATACAATTAAACTTTTAATTGACAGATTAATTTTGAACACTGAAGAAAAATACAGAATAGCGGATGATATAGAAATAGCTTTCAGAGAAAGTAACGGATTTGTCGAAGTCAAAAATATTGATTCAAACGAAACACTGACATTTAGCGAACATATGATGTGTCCAGTATGCAATATAGGCTTGCCAGAAATAAACCCAAAATTATTTTCGTTCAACAACCCGTATGGAGCCTGCCCACATTGCCATGGTCTGGGTTACAATCTCCAAGTAGATCCTCAGCTTGTTGTGAATACGAATGTAAGCATCGATGAGGGTGCAATTGTGCCATATAGCAATGACGGATATTATTTATCCCTCATAAAGCAAACTGTTCGCTTGCTTGGTGGTTCAACAAATATCGCTTTTTCGCAGTTACCCCATCACATCCAGGAAGCTGTACTTTACGGATATGGGCAATTTGAGGGAGTAATCAATAATCTGGAAAGAAGATATAGAGAAACTGAGTCAGAGGATGTAAAAGAATGGATCGAAAGAAAATTCATAGTTCAGAGAACCTGCCCCGTATGCGGAGGAAAGAAGCTGAAACCGGAGGCTTTATCTGTAACTATAAATGGATTGAATATAATTGATGTAACGGAATTAACGATAGAAAAAGCTTACGATTTCATCTTGAAATTGCAGGAATCTTTTGAAGAAAGAGAGCAAAAAATTGCAGGCGAATTAACTGAAGAAATTAGAAGAAGACTTCAATTCATGATTGATGTTGGCTTAGGGTATTTAACGCTTTCTCGCACTGTTAACACACTCTCTGGTGGTGAAGCGCAGAGAATAAGGCTTGCAACACAGATAGGTTCTGGCCTGACGGGTGTCACATATGTTCTGGATGAACCAACAATTGGGCTCCACCAGAGGGACAATGTGAAATTGATAAACACTTTGAAAAAATTGAGAGACCTTGATAATACAGTAATTGTTGTTGAACACGACGAAGAAGTGATAAGAAGCGCTGATTACATAGTTGATCTGGGACCTCTTGGTGGTGAAAATGGTGGAAGAGTTATCTATTCTGGACCTGTAAGCAAATTAATTCAATCACCTGGCGAGTCGATCACAGGACAGTATTTGTCCGGGACAAAAAAAATAGATTTTCCAAAATCCCGACGCAAGGGTAACGGAAAGACATTAACACTGATTGGCGCATGCCACAACAACCTTAAAAACTTGACAGTCAGTATTCCACTTTCAACTTTCGTCTGTGTGACGGGCGTATCCGGTTCTGGCAAATCTTCCCTGATTCTGGACACGCTTTATCCTGCTCTGATGAACGAAATATACAAAACCAGACTGCCAACAGGAAAATACGATAGAATCGAAGGATTGGAAAATGTAGACAAGGTAATCGCCATAGACCAGTCTCCTATAGGAAGGACACCTCGAAGCAACCCAGCAACATACACCAAGGTATTTGACAGTATAAGAGAACTTTTTGCAATGACACCAGAAGCAAAAGCAAAGGGGTATTCCAAAAGTAGATTCAGTTTCAACCTGAAAGGAGGAAGATGCGAGGCATGTCAGGGCCATGGGCTTGTAAAAATAGAAATGTTGTTTTTGGCTGATGTTTACGTCGAATGTGAAGTTTGCAAAGGAAAACGCTATAATGAAGAAACTCTTCAAGTTAGATACAAAGGCAAAAACATACACGATGTTCTCGAAATGTCTGTTGACGAAGCACTCGAGTTTTTCAAAAATGTACCAGTGATATTCAGAACCTTGAAGCTTTTGTCTGAAGTCGGATTGGGGTATATAAAACTTGGACAACCTGCTACAACCTTATCAGGTGGTGAATCTCAACGAGTAAAGCTTGCTTCAGAGCTGAGAAAGCTGCCAACAGGAAAGACAGTCTATATTTTAGACGAACCCACCGTAGGACTACATTTTGAGGACATCAGGAGATTGATAAATGTTCTCCACAGACTTGTTGATAGAGGGAACACAGTAATAGTAATAGAACACAACCTGGACGTCATTAAAAATGCAGATTATATAATAGATCTTGGTCCTGAAGGAGGAGAACAGGGAGGCTATGTGGTTGCAACCGGCACTCCTGAAGAAATTGCAAAAGTCGAGTCCTCTTACACAGGACAATTTTTGAAAAAATTACTCGGATAATACATTATGGAGGTGTAAAAATTGAAAAAGTTTTTACTGCTTGCCCTGGTGATTTTTTCCATAAACGCCGTAGCGTACAATTTTTATTTTGCTAACATACACGCACATACCGCTTTTTCAGATGGCTCTTCTACTCCCACAGATGCCTACACATATGCAAAAAATTATGTTGATATTCAGGCAATAACAGACCATGCTTATTATTTTCGGCAAAAAATCGACAATCAGGATAAATTGTTGTTAACCAAAAAGATGGCAGAAGATGCTACGGTCGAAGGTAAGTTTGTTGCGATGTGGGGATTTGAATGGACTGGTGGGGTAGGACATATAAATGTTTATGGCACTACAGACTGGACTGATAGAAACGAATCCGATCTCAAAAATCTCTATAAATGGATTGTTTCTCACAGAGCCCTTGCTCAATTTAATCATCCGGGAGTAACATACGGAAATTTCTACGATTTTGAATATGATCTGGAAGCAGACACATATATAAATTTAATCGAAGTTGGGAACGGTAATACAAGCAGGAGAACTATAACAAAAGAAATGTATTCTAATTATATTCTGGCATTGAACAAAGGATGGCATGTGGGAGCAACGGCAAATCAGGACAACCACAGACCAAACTGGGGATCAGCAAATGATACAAGAACTGCTATTCTTGCTGACGCACTGACTTACAATTCGATTATGGAAGCTCTCAAGCAGCGAAGAACTTATGCAACCGAGGATAAAAATGCAAAAATACTCTTCAAATGCAACGATTTCTGGATGGGATCTATTTTAAAAGATGCCACCCAGCTGAACTTCGAGATAAAATTAAGCGATGATGAACCATTTTATGAGGCAGTGTTAGTATCCCAGAGCGGAGATGTGGCAAAATGGCGAATCAATTCGAACGAATTTTCAACCAGCTATAGGATTGTGCCTCCAGATGGTTACGAGTGGTATTTTCTTTACGTGATTCAGAATGACTGGGACGAAATAGTAACCTCGCCTATCTGGGTACAATATGGAGATGTTCACGTGGTTAATTTGCATGAAAAAGTAAGCGGAAGGAATGTAGATGTGTATTTCGACCTCATAAATACATCAAATTTACCTGTTCATTGCGATATCAGCGTTAAAATTTCTGATGTGTCAGCCAGAACAGAAGCTGAACTAAAAGCAAGAGAAATAAAGCAGATCACGGTGTCTTTATCTAATGTCGAGAGTGGTATTCAAACCGTTGAAGTCTTTTTGAATGGTTTCAAAGCCCAAACCGGAACTGTTGAAGTCAAAAAAGGGCTTATAATAGTTGACCAGTCGCATGAAAATACTTATGAATCTTTCTGGAAAACTGCACAAATTGATATAGAAAATCAGGGTTATCAGGTTGAATATTCTCAAAGATTTTTCAAAAAAGTTCCAAATGCCTCGATGGTATTCTTAACTTTACCCTCGAAAGATAGTTTTCCTGAACTGAGAATGCTCAACGATTTTGAAATAGAGAATCTCGTAGAGTTCTACAAAAAAGGTGGACAAATAGTCCTAATAGCTTTGAAAAATTCTCTCATAGAAGATTCTTACAATACGTTACTGGAAAAGATGCATATAGATGCAAAACTTGCACAGTCTGAGGGAAATGTTTTTCTGTTTAAAAATGATAAAATGCTTGATTTCTACGAACAGGATGGATTTTTATTCATTTCCTGCGAAGAACCATCGCAATTGATGAAAAAATTGAAAGGGAGATTACCGTGAAAATTTTTGCTATAGATACTTCTACAGACACTCTGGTTATAGCGTACTCCGATGAACAAAATATACTCACACTTAATTACAGAGGAGTCGAGAAACATGCAAGTAAAATAGGCCCTCTGGTTCATGAATTTCTCAACATGGCAGATGTTAATAAAGGGTCTATCGATCTTTTTGGATGTGGCGTTGGGCCTGGTAGCCTTACCGGATTGAGAATTGGGATAGCTTTTATTCAAGGGATGGCCCACGCTTTTTCTAAAAATGTTGTTGCCGTCACATCATCCGAGGTTGTCGCAGCAAATTTTCTATACCATCAGGGCGAAATAGTAATAGTTAAAAAAGCACGTGAAGGATATGTCTACATAGCTTGCTATAAAGAAAACACAGAAATGCTGAAACCATCTGTGATGGAATTTGAAAAGGCTAAACATTTTGTTCAAACCCTTAATAATCCAGTTGTAGTTGGTGATGCAAAAAAACTCTTTGAACATATTGCACAAACAGCTCCTGATGAGCTCGAAGCTATCAGAGGTGAAGTTCTATTGAACAAGGTGTTCGAAAAGATAAAAAGTAAATCCATTCTCAAACCCCACGAGCTTGAACCTCTTTACCTTCAAAAATCTATAGCAGAAATGAATTTCGAAAAAAGAAAAAGCAAAAGCTGAATTTATTTACTCTTTCTGGTTTTTCTCCTCTTTAATGTTTTAACTCTGTTTTCTGATATCTCCCTGGCTTTCTGAAGAGCTTTGATAACCAGATAATTTACCGAACCACGCTCATAACCACCTGTTTTCGTCAATTTGCCCGCTTTCTTACCGGTGAGAAGCTCTATAGCATCATCGACGTGCTCTACGGTCCAGATATGAAATCTGCCCTGCTTAATATCTGATAAAACGCCATCGCTAAGAACAAGATTTTTCAAATTTGATTTTGGTATTACCACTCCTTGGCTGCCTGTCATACCATGTAATTTACAGGCTCTATGAAAGCCTTCAACCTTTTCAGTAACTCCCCCAACTGGCTGGACTTCTCCATGCTGATTCATAGAGCCAGTGACTGCTATTTCCTGTTTCACAGGTATTTTTGCAATAGCACTTATTAAAGCTATGACCTCCGCCAGCGATGCACTATCACCTTCTATCATTCCATAGACCTGTTCGAAATTTATTGTTGCACTGATAGATAATGGAACATGCCCGGCATAACGTTCGCCAAAAAACCCCTCAATTGTTAAAACCGCTTTGCTGTGAATTTTTCCACTCAAATCTGCTTCTCTCTGTATGTCAACAACCCCTGATTTACCTAAATGAGCCCTGGCGGTAATTTTTACAGGCACACCGAAACTGTGATCAGAAAGTTCCATCACAGTTAATCCGTTCACCTGCCCTATTTTATTTCCCGACGTCTCAATCATCAGATCTCGGGCTTTTATTTGAGAATCATACTTTTCTTGAATCAAACTCACTCTTTCTTCCCTCTGTTCAATTGCACATACTACATCCTGCCTTGTGATTGTTTTATTCTCGCGTTCTTCAGCAATGCTGCACGCTTCTCTGATCAAACTACTGATTTCTCCGAGTTTGACAGAGAGTTTTCCTCTATCTGCGGCAAGTTTTGAAGAATACCAGAGGATTTTTTCAACAGCTTCACGGTTGAGATGAGGCAATTTAAATTCACAACAAGTTGATGAAATAAATCCAAGATATTTCTTCACATTATCTTCGTTCATTTCAAGCTCCCAGTCAAACTCACTTTTAACTCTGAAAAGCTTTCTAACATCTTCATCATACGCATGCATGAGATAATAAACTTTTGGGGAGGCTATTAAAAAGACTTTCACATTCAATGGTATCGGCTGGGGTCTAAGTGAAACAACATTTGAAAACCCGAGGGCATTTTCTAAATTCTCGATCGTTATTTCCTCAGATAATAAAGCTCTTTTGACACATTCCCAGGCATACGGATTCTTCAAAAGATTTTCGACTTCGAGAATCAGAAAACCACCGTTTGCTCGGTGAAAAGCTCCGGCTTTGATAAGCGTAAAATCAGTCAACATTATTCCGCCCTTGCTGTAATACTCAACCTTACCAGCGAGGTTCGAATAAGTGGGATTCCTTTCAAAAATCACTGGTGCTCCCTGCAGCTCAGAATTATCGACAATCAGGTTGACAGAATATCGTTTTTTGTACAGTTGTCTGAGGTCCTCGTTTTCACTTCTCAGATCACTGAGATTTGCAAGTACGTCATTTTCCACAGTACTGAGATATTCAACAACGTCGTAATTTGACTCGTATTGTTTCTTTATCTCATCAAATAGAGCTCCTATGGTAAACAGTGCGGCATATTTGTCGAGATCTTTCAGTTTTTCTTTGTATTCTCTGTCAAGTTTTCTTGATTTATAAAGTGTTCCATCTATTATATGTTTCAACTTTCGGCTATTCTCGTTGAACATCTCTTTCACATTATCTGGTAAAGAATCCAGTGTTTCAGGAGTTAATGGTTTTCCACCGTAAATTGGCACAGTCACGACTCCAGTAGAAGTGATCTGAACTGCGAAACCAAGTTCTTTCGCTTTTTCCTGAAGTTCTTGCCACAATACAGTCTTCTTTCGCATATATTCATCTTCAAGTTCAGATCTTTTCGAAGCATAATCCTCGCTTTCAAATGTTTTTTCTACCAGCTCAATGACTTCTTCTGAGAGTTTTTCCATATCAGACTTTAATTGCGATCCTTTTCCTGATTCTAAGGAAATCGCCCTCGGCTCTGATGGATTTGAAAAATTATAAACATAGACCCAGTCTTTTGGAGCAGGCATTTTTAGTGAATATTTTTGTAAAAAAGATGTTACAAAACTTCTGCGACCTGTTCCGGGCAAACCAACTACAAAGACATTGAAACCCTTTTCGTTGATTTTTAAAGCTGTTTCAACAGCTTTTTTAGCTCTTTCCTGACCTATGAATCCCTGAGCAGGCTCTATTTCTGCACTTGTAGAAAAATCTGGCAGATATGGGCAGCGATAAACCAGATCATCATATTCCGCTTTCATAAAATTTCCCCCTCAAGTATGAGTTGAACAACCAGAACAACCAGAGCAACTCCCTGAAGAACAGGAATTTGATGAACCTTTTATCTGAATTCTTGGCAACTGCTTTACTAATTCCCCTCCGCAGTCCGGACAATCTGGGGCTTTTTCTCCCATTTTCATAAAAAACTCGAATTCCTTTTTACATTTTTCACAATAATACCTATAAAATGGCACGATAACCCTCCTCTCTAATCAACCGTCACTGTTTTGGAAAGATTTCTTGGTAGATCTGGATTTTTTCCTTCTCTGATAGCAAAATGGTAAGCAAAAAGCTGAAGTGGGATTGTAGCCAGAAAAGGAGACAAATACCATGGACAATCTGGATAATGAACCACTTTCATAACATTTGATGCAATTTCTTCAGAATCGTCAGAAATAGCTATTGCATACCCGTTTCTGCATGTTACTTCGTTTATGTGAGACACAATCATGTTGGTTTGAGAGCTGTGAGTAACAAAAAAGACAGGATAATTTTCCTCAACCATCGACAGTGGACCATGCTTGAATTCTGAAGAATACATTCCCTCAAAGTGCTTGTAAACAACTTCCTTTATCTTCAAAGCCCCTTCGAGCGCTACAGGGTGCATAACACCGTAACCAAGCACATATGAATCAGAAAAATTTGTCTGTGATTCTACCAATTCTTTTATTTGAGGCTCTGCTTGATGGAGTGTTTTCTCGAGCAATTCTGGCAGATTCTTAATCTGTTTTATATAATTATCGTCAAAACTCATCTTTGCCGCGAGATAATAAAGCACAGTGAGTTCGTTAATAAAAGTCTTCGTTGCCGGCACTGATATCTCTAATTCACAACAAAGAGGCACATTTAAAAGACTTCTCATCATTACCGTGGATCCCGTAACATTTACAATCGATAGCACAGTGCATTTGCCATCGAGAGAGTTGAGAACGTTTATCACATCCTTGGTTTCTCCACTTTGAGAAACCAAAATAAGCACATCTTCTTCTCCAACCGCATTTGCATAATTTTCAACAAACCTTCCTGCCTCACATGATACAGAAACTTTTTTTGCGAACTTGTTGAAAAAATAACTACCGGCAAGTGATGCGTGATAAGAACTGCCCGATCCTACTATAAAGATATTTCTTGCACGATTCAGAATATTAATGTATCTTGTAAGATCCATATCAAACCTCAAAAACTCCAGCAAAGTTGAGGTTGTTCTGGGCTGTTCATAGATCTCTTTAAGCATGTAATAATCAAAACCAAGCTTGGAAGCGGCCTCAGAAGAAATGTCCATAATTTGAGGTTCTCTCTGTATTTCATCGCCAGTTTTGATATCTCTGATTCTGTAAGAACAATGATCAAACTCGACGTACTCTCCATCTCTTAAAGGAACTATTCTACGAGTCAATGGAATAATTGATGGTAGATCAGATGAGGCACAGGCAAATCCTTTTCCGACTCCGAGATAAAGAGAAGATCCACGTTTAATGCAATACATTTTTCTATCATCAACACAGGTTATAACACACGCAAAGTCACCTTTCAGTATTTCGCCAGCTTTCTGAATAGCGAGATCCATATTATGATGGATATCATAAAATTTTTCTATGGCGTGAACTACTATCTCACCATCATTTTCACTCCTCAGTGTATGACCTTCTTCAGTAAAAAGCTTTCTCAACTGAACTGTATTGATTATGTTCCCATTATGAGCACCTATCATATTTTTGTCACAATCATAGTGAGGCTGGGCATTTTTTTGCGATGGTGTCCCAAAGGTGGCCCATCTGAGCTGAACAATACCTTTGAACCCCTTCATCTGTTCAAAGTTCAATTTCTGGTTGACCTCATCGACTATACCTACATCTTTTCTCAGATCAGAACTTCCACTTTCACTCACAACCCCAATACCTACAGAATCATAACCCCTGTAAACCAATCTTTTAGCAGCTGCTGTCAGGATCTTCCCGAGATCTTCGCGCTCTTCTTCGAAGATTATTCCAAAGACTCCGCACACACTATCTCCCTCCAGATTCAAGAGTCTCTTACAGATATAGTATACTGTTTCTTGTGCCATAACAAGCAGTCTCAAACGGGAGGATCAACAAACATATATGAGTGAGAAAAGCGTTGCGTTTGGCAGATTTCTGAAAAAATTTCTCGATAAACCGTTGCTGTTCAAAAGATTTTTGAATCTTGGCTTGTCAGCAGAATTAGCAAGAAGAAAAATGGCTGCCATTACCAGAAATGACTTCACCAGCTGGATGGATTTTGCGGCATTGAAAGCTGTGCAAAAAGCTGTGTGCGGTGATACAGCATGGGTCAATCTATTTTTCCCTGTTGAAATTATACACGCATTCAGACTCAATTGTGTTTCTGCCGAAGGATTATCTGGAATGTTTGCTTCTATGCTCCTTGAGGACACAGCTATAACAAAAGCCGAATCTTTGGGAATTTCTCGAAATCTTTGCACCTTTCACAGGACAGGAATCGGCATAAGTTATTCCGGTTTTTTTCCAGGTCCTTCCTTTGTAGCAACAACGAATATTCTCTGTGATGGAAATATCCCTGTATTCACCACATATTCGAAACTGTATTCAGTACCTCTTTATGTCATAGATGTTCCAAGAAACAATCACTTGGGCAGCGAAGAATATCTGGTCAGGCAAATGGAAGATCT
>LDZR01000012.1_pt1 | contig 19290 bp, 18 predicted proteins | sample 615371 | NCBI WGS metagenome assembly LDZR01 (sample SAMN03408294, study PRJNA278302) | terrestrial metagenome | isolation source: oil reservoir sample K2 | place: USA: Alaska, North Slope, Kuparuk formation | collected 2013
GGGAAATTATTTTTGCTTTGAATAAAATGGGCATTCAGGTGGAGTATAGCCATCATGAAGTTGCTCCCAGTCAGCATGAGATTGATTTGCGTTATCAAGAAGCTTTAAAGATGGCAGATGTTTCTGTCACTTATAGAGTTATAGTGAAAGAAGTGGCTAGGAGACATGGTTGTTATGCCACTTTCATGCCTAAACCCCTTTTTGGGCAAAATGGTAGTGGAATGCATGTCCATCAGTCTTTGTTTAAAAATGGTAAAAACGCTTTTTATGATCCCAAAGACCAATATCACTTAAGTGAAGAATGTAAATCTTATATCGCTGGCATATTGAAACATGCTCCAGAGATTACCGCTATTTGTAATCAGTGGGTAAATTCTTATAAGCGTTTGGTTCCCGGGTATGAAGCTCCTGTGTATGTGGCCTGGGCTAGAAGGAATAGGTCTGCTTTGGTCAGAGTACCCATGTATAAGCCTGGAAAAGAAGCTGCTACCCGCATAGAACTTCGTTCTCCAGACCCAGCCTGTAATCCTTACCTGGCTTTTGCCGTCATGCTGGCTGCTGGTCTTAAGGGTATTGAAGAAAAATATGAACTACCTGCTCCAGTAGAAGAAGATATCTTTGAAATGAATGTGGCTGAGCGCGAAAAACACGGAATTACCAGTTTGCCTGGTAGTTTAAATGAAGCCATTGAAGCCATGGAAAAGAGTGAAGTGGTCAAGGATGCCCTGGGTGAGCATATCTTTAACCAATTCATTGCCAATAAAAAGGCTGAATGGGATAATTATCGCATTCAGATTACTGAGTATGAATTGAAAAAGTACTTGCCCTTGCTTTAAACAACTAAAAAAACAAACATTCTTACAGGGCTAACTTTTTTAAGTTAGCCCTTTTTTTGTTTAACATCTTGATTTTCTTTCTAATCTTTTTAGTTGCCAAAGCCTTTTTTTCTTTTTAATCTTGACATTGTTTCCACTAAATACCTCTTTTAGGATGTAACTAGCAAGTTTTGAAGACTCTTTCAAAGTTCCTTCAAGTCGTGGAGCTAGGATTCTTAAAGTTAAGAATGAGGGGGAGTTATTCGCCTCAGATTCTTTTTCAAAATTCTTTTTGATACCCTCAAGTGGTAGATATAGTACTTCAGTCACGTTTTGTAGTAATTTGAGTAACTTGCAAATCTTATTTTCTTGAATTAAACTTGGATAAATGAATATTTGGTGTTCTCCATTTGGTATATTGTATAATATTGTTCCAGGTATCTTATTTAGATGCTCAATTTCCGCAGAAATAGGCATAGGTAGATATTTTTTATTAATCTCGAGTGAAGCATTTATTGCGTCAGTAATATTTCCTTGATGTTTTTTATTTGTAATCTCTTTTGATTTCAAAGCTATTTTTTCTTCAATTTTTTTATCGATTTTGTTTGATGTTATATCTTTTATAAGGTCTAATATGGAGGAGTAGTCTTCAAACACGCGTTCTATAGTTTTAACTGCTTCAAGATGGTAATAAGCTCCTTCTGCACTCTGGTATATAGTCTTAGTATAAAATGCATTGATACTCTTAATAAGATCTATATGATTCTTTTCTTCAACAAACAAAGGCAAAGCTCCAAGAACGGCATAATAGTTAAGCTGAGTTGGGGAATGTGCTGCATAGCCATCTAGAATAGTAAAAGCCAAGTCTCTGATTGTAATAAAATAATTTATGACATCACTCAACTTCTCTCTATGTTCATAGTCATTTAATTTCTGCTGGTAAAGATCTAAATAGTTCTTTCTGAGAACCATTAATTTTGTAAGTTCTCTGAGTTTAGGAATAATTTCATCGTCATCTTGAAGAGAATTCGTTACCTCTATAATTTTGAGAAGAGTGAATATTTTATAAACCCGCATCATCTCTTCATTTTCTATTATCTCTCTTACACGGCCAAATAGTGCTTTCTTAGCGTTTTCTTCTTCGTTTTTAAATAGCTTTGAGTCATTGATTCGCTTCATGATAAGTTCCAGAAAATCGGCTTTATATCCATTGGATATCAAATATCTCAAAAAAGCATGTTCTGCTGCAAAAGTCATTTGAAGATGACCTATCGTCTCTAACAATATCCAAGATTTCAATATCTCACTTATGGAAGAAAACTCCGCATGATTGAGTACTACTCCAGTGGTAAAACAGCGTTTCAAACCGTATTTTTTTAAGTCCATTTTCTGCTTTTTTTCGTTTTCTTCTTTTTTATTTTCTTTTTCACTCAAATGTTCTAATCTATCGACTAAAAGAAGCATGGTTATAACATGATCATATCGGCTATACTTAAAGAGTCTGTCTGAAAAATAGTGCAAAGCTCCTAAGTGCATGAGTTTTTTAAGCCGTAGTATTTCCTCTTCAAATAGTTCGTAAATAATTTTTGATTCGTTATATAAGGTTATCCCTTGCTCTCCGATTATTGGGGGTTCAACATAGAGAATGCTTGTCATAACATTTGCAATTACGTATACTTTGGATTTAAGATTTTTGTTTGGTAGATTTTGTGAATTTCTAATAATTAAACAACTAGCTTTTCAACTAAAGTTTAAAAAATAAAAAATTAATCAAGTTTTGGAAGCTTATTAGCTATTTTCTTATACTCTTCTTTTGCCAATTTGCTTAAGTTCAAGTAGTGCTTAGCTAAAACGGATTTAGGAACTTTACCAGTTAAGAAGTTGATTATTTCAAAAGGAACGTTATTCTCTGCTAAGAAGGTTGAAAACCAAGTTCTTATTGCTGTAGCTTGTAGTTTAGCTTTCTTAAAACGGCTTTCATAAGTGGTATATGGTTTAAATTCTGCTTTATCAATGTTCTTTAATAGGTATTCTCCAAATTCTCTTGGCATAATGGATAGGAAGGCTTGTTTATGCTTTTCTGCTACTTGTTCCATAGGCATATAAGCTATGTTGTCTTCAAATTTCAATAGTGATTTATCCTTTTGTAGTAGGGTTAAGGCTTTCAAGGAGTGTTCCATTCTTTGACCAGTATAGAACATAAACTTAACTAATAGTTCATTATCAAGTGTTTTGTATTTCTGCATTAAGCGTTTATATCCTTCTTTGATTTTGTCTAATTTGGCTTTCTCAAATTTCTCTGCGGTTTTTGGTTTACTCTCTTTTCTGATTATTCCTTTTCTCCATTTTTGTTCTTCTTCTACACTCATATACTCGTTATAAGTTAGGAAGGTTAAGAATTTTCCAAGTCCATTAACTAGGGGTTTTGGCATATTTCTTTTTATTAGTGCGTTCCTTAAGTCTTGCCAATTTCTTATCTTGAATTGGTTGAAGAATTTGGTTAAGGCATTTCTATAATCTTTTATTGTTCCTTCGGATACTGGTTTTATTTTTGGTGGTGCTCCTACTTTCAAGAATTCTAAGAATTGGTCTTTATACTTGTTCCAATAATCATTGAGTGTTGCTTCTTTAGAGGGTAAAGCCATTTCTTCTTGGCTTTTGGTGGTTGGCTCATAAAAAATGTTATCCCCTTTATAAGTGTCCAATTCTGGAGTTTTGGCTTCTTGTTGCTTCTTTTCGAGAATAGCGTCGGCGTGGCAGGCCGCTGTCCTAGACCAGGCTAGACTACCACCGCACAAGTCCGGTAGATAATCAATTGCAGACGCTTTATAAATCTTTCGCTGAGATATTTTCAAATCCCGCCGCTTTCTTTGATCTTTCTTCTGATGTTGGGGTCTCTATCGGCTATTCTTTTCAAGGCCTCTTCAAAGCTCATCCAATCCGGAACTTCTTCATTGAGATAGATTCCTGTTCTTCCAATGGAGTCTCTTCTTGTGAGTATCTTGACTCTCTCTTGCACAAGCTTAATACTGACTCCTAGAACCTTTGCCACTTCATTTTCTCTTCCCATCACTTCTTTTTCTATGTGGCCATTTTCACTGGGTATTATAAGGATTAACTTTTTATTCACTCCTGGAACCCTTGAATTTGTCTGAATCCCTCTAATATCTATCATTCCACCCCATTTGTAGAATTCAATCTCTCTATCATTCGGATTAATCAAAGGGAAAGTTATTACTGTTTCATCATCAATCTCAATGTGACCCTTTATCAAATGCCATGGAGTGGCCATCACGATTCTCTTCTTTTGAAAAGGCATGTTCTCCAGAGCGTGTTCAATCAGAAAACTTGGCACTTTGTAAGGAATAACAATATCTATGTCGCTGTCTTTTCTCACATCTCCTCGAGCAACGCTCCCATAAACATGAGGATCGAATTGGGCCAGCTTTTTCATAATCTGCAACGCTTTCTCTCGTTTTTCTTTTAGAATTCTCCATTTTTTGAGAGAATAAACAACTTCCCTCTCATCCCACACTCTAACAACTTTTTCTCTTGGCATGGTTGATGATTTGCATATCTCCTTTTAAGTCTCACCGATATGTTTTAATAACTTCACAGTGATTGTTGAAAAGGAGGTGTAAAAATGCCTGTGTTTGGTGTTAACATTACCAAAGTTGAAATAGAAAAGCAAGGAGGAGTTGCAGGTAAAGTAGAGATTAATCTTTCACCAAAGGTTGAAGAGGTAAGATTGGGTGAGATAAAGACTCCTTCAGGTAAAGTAAATGGTATAGAGGTTCTTTTCACGTATCAAATAGGTTATAACCCAGAAATTGCTCGAGCGTCTGTAAGTGGAGCTGTCTTTTACCTTCCACCACAAAAGGAAAAAATTGATGAAATACTCGATGGTTGGGAGAAAGAAAAAAGGATTCCTTCAGAAATGTTCGCAGAGATAGTAAACTTTATCACAAATGAGATAACTCCATTGATAATGGTTGTTTCAAAGGAAATGAGGATTCCGTATCCTATCCCCTTGCCTAGGGTTGCTCTAAGACAACAATCCTGAATTTCTCCATACTTTTGGGATAAGCGGTGGGGGGTAGGTTTAAACCTCTGATGATACTTCAGAAGAAAGAGGGAAAATAAGGGCTGAAACCATTATATACTGGGTGGTTTTAGCCTTAAAATCTTTTCACCCAAACAAAAACAGAGAAATTTCATCGCAATTGACGGGATAGTGGTATTTTTGGTTTACGAGGTGGTGTTGAAAGCAGGGAAGGTAGGACTACAGTTGTTCTGACAGTATCAAAATTTAAAAACAAAAAAGATTTATAGTTACATTACTAATGAAAGGTTTGAGTAAGATTAAGAGTCCATTAGGTTTGAGGGGAGGCTAAAAATGAGTAAAAGAAAAAGAATATATATTACTCATTGTTCAGCTAAAAAAGATGATTCTCTTCGTGGAACAAAAAAGAAAGTTACTCCTGATAGGCTATATACTGCAATACCACTTCAGCGTTTTGTTAAAAAATGTAAAGATAAAGGAGTTGACTGGGCAATATTTTCCGACAAATACGGTATAGTTCTCCCACAAGATAAAATCGAGTGGTACGACAAGCACCCAAGTAAGGTAACACCAGAAGAATTTCAAATTTTAGTTAATAATTTCATCCAACGGCTTTCAGGATACGACGAAATCTGGTTTTATCATAATCCTGGACGGTTCCATCAATTGTATAAAAAATTGATAGAAGAAGTAGGGAGTAAGGGATTAAATGTGAAATTATTTACGCATCTATCTGAAATTAATCAGGTGACAAAAAATGAGTGAAGAATGCAAGTGGCTACATGAAATACTAGAGGAGCTACCATTAATTAAATATCCATTTAGATTAGAATCATTACCTCTTAATGGGATTTATTTCTTTTATGAAAAAGGGGAAATATGGGGTCATGGTGGCGAAAAGTTAAGACTAGTTCGCATAGGCACACATAAAGGAAATAATTTCAGAAATCGAATAGCAGAGCATTTTTTAATCAATGAGAAAAAAATGGATTTTGGCAGAAATAATCCAAAACCTTCCGATAGAAGCATTTTTAGAAAGAATATAGGAAGAGCTCTGCTCAATAAAAATAAAGACCCTTACTTAAAAGTATGGGAAATAGATTTCACACCTAGAACCAATAGAGACAAATACAGTCATTTAAGAGACATAGAAAAAGAAAAATCTATTGAGAAGCAGATTACAGAAATACTTAGAAAAAATTTCTTTTTTAGGTTCATAATTATTGAAGACGAAAAGGAAAGAATTGGAAGCAAAGGACTTGAAAGCAAACTTATCGGTACTGTGTCCAAATGCACAATATGTAAACCATCAATGAATTGGCTTGGTAATTATTCACCAAAGAAAGAAATACGGACATCAGGATTGTGGATTATACAGCATCTTAACGCAGAAGGGATAACCGAGGAAGATATGCCAGTTATTGAAAAACTGATCAGAAAAACTAAAACTTGGGTTAAAAATAGGTAGTAAAATGATTATGAACTGTGTCGACGGTGGACACTCTGCGATGCCTCGCACCTTGCCCTTCGGGTCTGCTAACAGTGAATATGTGGTTCGCTCACCAAAGCCCTTATGGGCTTCGCATACCGCTAAATGTTAAGTGAGATATCTTGTTCTGTTTCAAGATTGATTTAGAGAACCAATAAAAGCCTCAAAAGAAGAAGAATGAAGAATAAAAAGAAACTTAATAATAAAGTGTCCAAAGCTGTCGGAAAGCTTCTTTGCGGCTTATAATTTTCTGGAGGTGATGCCAAGCTTATCTTAAGAGTCTCATTGCCTCTTTCAAAACACTTATAAAGCTGTTATTTTACCATTTTTTGGTGGTCGTGATGAGGGGGGATTTACTTTGCTTTGCCAAGGTCAGCCCTTCAGGTTTTTAGGGCTTTAGATGATAGACCGATTTCGTCTAAAGAGTTAGCCAGAAAAACAAGCCTTTCCGAAAGAACTGTTCGGTATGCATTGAAAATTCTGAAGGAAAATGAACTTGTTGAAGAGATATTTTTCTTAAGAGATGCCCGAAAGAGAGGGTATAGGCGAAAGAAATTCATTCCGGACTAAGGCCTTCCACCTTTTGAAGGCCTTTTTTAATTTCAGGATATCTCGTTTCGAAGACAAGTTCTGCTATCTCAATTGCCTGTGCATAAGCTTCCCTTTTTGCATAGAATTCCATCTGCTCCACGAACTCTAAGTAGTTCTTGCTTTTTTCTTTTGCTGCCAGATACAACATGAGGGCTCTTCTTATATGATATTTATATTCTAAACCTACTTCGGACTCTATCATGAGGCTTTTGTACGTTTTAAGGCCATCTAATAGTTTATCAATGCCAAATAAAGCCTCAGATAGCATTAATAATGCTTCTCCAAGTTCATTTACAAATCTTGCTCTTCTATACTCTTCTACAAGCTGATAGAACATCTTACTTGCATTTAATCCTACTAATTTCACTCGTTTAGCGTTATCAGCTAGTAAGTAGGAGTATTCCGCATTTAGAAGCATTTTAGCTGTAGTATAAAGATCTCCTTTACTGTACCATTCTTTACTGGCCCGCTCATAGTTTCTTCCAGCGTTTTCCATTAGCTCCATAAAATGGGAGTCGTATCCGAAGACGTCCTTTACAATGAATCCGAGTTTAAAAAAGGTATCCCCCGCTTTTTGGTATTCTTTTTTACTTACAAAGATTTCGGCCCCCTTTCCAAAAAGATCGAGTAGGATACTAACTGTCTCTTCAATTCCTTCCTTGTAGTGGATTATTTTGTAGTACCTTCGAGCAGTTTCATAAGACATTATGGCCGTTTGAATGTTCTTTTCTTTTAATTTGGTGTCTCCTAAGTTTTTGTACATAACCCCAAATTCTTTAGCATATTTCTCAAATTTCTCTTTCTCTCCAAGGATCTCAAATACTCTTAAGACATTAGAGCAAAACTCATCTAAAAGCTCTAGGTTGGGATTATCTGCTTCAATTTCTCGTTCTAAGATATCCAAGTAATGATAGGCACTCTTAAGAAGAAAAGGCCTTGCATCCTTTAGATCCTGGGGATTAACATTAAGGATTAGGTCTCCAATATACCGGTACATCCTCGCAGCATCTAAAAACCGTTTTTGAAATTCATATTCTCTGGCTGATTTTATTAGAAGATTTATTCCCTTTTTGAACTCTCCTTTAGTTATCATAGTTTTTCCTGCTAATTCCAGCTCTCCCGGACTAGATCTTATTATACCTGGGATCAAAGGGACACCCCCGAAATAGTTTCTGATTTAGCATAATCTTTTCTACCTTAAGATATTTAACAATTTCTCCCATGTACAAATGAATACTTTAATGATTGAAGAATTTCCAACAGTTCATACTTTAATAATTCTGTAACCTGCAGCCTTTTTGAGTCTATTCATCACAGCAAGGCCTAAACCTCTCTCTTCTATCCCTTCGGCCAATATTACATTTACTCCACTCTTATCGAGTTCTCTTAAAGCTTTGAATAAATTACGAGCTATTTCCTCTTCATTTTCACCAATATTGAAGTAAGCATCTGCTTCATAGAAATCTCCTGTTGCCATGACCCCCACACGTATTTTCTGTTTTTTATACTCCTTAATGAGTTCTTTGATTTTTTTAGTGACTTGTTCACGCTCACCTTCGATTACTATTACCTGGGCCTCTGGGGCATAGTGCTTGTATTTCATTCCAGGAGCCTTTGCCAATTTTATGGGCTTTCCCTTAACTGCTGGGTGCACATTAACTTTGCCAATAACCTTTTTTATCTCCTCAAGGGGTAATCCACCAGGTCTCAGGAGCATTGGAGGATGTGTGGTTAAATCTACCACAGTGGATTCTACTCCAATTTTGGTTTCTCCTCCATCTATTATACACTCTATTTTTCCATAGAAATCGTCAACGACATGTTCTGCTAAAGTAGGACTTGGTTTTCCACTAATATTTGCAGAAGGAGCAGCAATCGGTCGGTCACTTGATTGTATTAAAGCAAGAGCAATTTCATGATCTGGCATTCTTATCGCTACAGTTTCCAATCCTCCTGTGGTAACGTATGGTACTTCGTCCTTTTTAGGTAACACTAGTGTTAGAGGGCCTGGCCAGAATCTCTGGGCCAATATTTTAGCTGTTTCAGGTACCTCTCGTGCAAGTTCATAAATTTGCTCGAAATTGGCTATGTGTATTATAAGCGGGTTATCCGGAGGTCTGCCCTTGGCTTGAAATATCTTTCTTACGGCATCTTCATTGAGAGCATCAGCTCCAAGCCCATACACAGTCTCTGTAGGGAATGCCACCAGCTTAGATTCTTTAATAAATCTCGCAGCTACTTTGATTTTCTTCCAATCTACCTTTTCTCGCATGTTTATTACAATTGTCATTTCTCTCACCCAATACTTTTCTATAACTCTCTTCAATGAGATGTCTGATTCTTTCCCAACTATATTGGCTGCTGATGGTTTTCCCTATTTTTCCCATTTTTAAAGCTTTTTTATTGGACAATAAAATCTCAACTTTTTCTACAAGTTCTTCAAAAGTTTTGAAAGTGTATCCATTTTTGCCTTCTCGAATGAGTTCTTTTATACCTCCAACAGCTCTTCCAATAACAGGCACTCCAAGAGAGTTGGCTTCTATAATCACCAGTCCAAAACCCTCTCTTAAGGAGGGGACGACTAGAAGTTTGGTTTTTGATAGAATACCTCCGACATCTTCTTTATACCCTAAGAATTTGACATTTTTTGGGGCTTGTTTTTCAAGATCCATTCTTAATGGACCGTCTCCCACAACAAGAAACTTCTCATGAGGAAACTGTTTAGCAAGTTTTATGAATGTTTGGGGATCTTTATATGGTGTCAAGGCACCGATAAAGGTTATATACTCCCTTTTGGCATCTTCTTTTTTTATGGTTTTTATAGAATTGGGGATTACTCTTATCTTTGTTGCTCCCATTGATATTGCTTTTTTCTGAAGATGGTGGCTTACTGCTATTACTAAATCACTTTTTGATAGGCTTTTTTTAACAAAGTACCTTCCGAGAGGTAGGTTCGACATAAAATCAAGGTCACTTCCATGGGCTGTAACAATCACAGGCACACTTAACTTTTCTTTTGCAAGAATTCCGGCATAACTTGTGGTTCCAACATAGTGGGCGTGAATAACATCGAATTTAATTCTCTTTTGCAGTTTGATTATTTTGAGCGCTGCCAGGAGAGTAAACAAAATGCCTCTCAAACCAAAGATTTGAGGAACTTTTATTTGATGAACAAATTCTCTTTCAAATTTTCGAGGTTTGATTGGTCCATAAGTCAATATGTGAACTTCATGCTTCTTTCTTAATTCTTTAGCTAAGTTATTAGTATGGCTAGCAACACCACCCTTGTGTGGGGGATAATGTCCAATTATCAAAATTTTCATGAATAAAAATATAGAAGAGAAGTAAAAAGCCTTTCTATGGTCGGCCTCTACCCGTTCCACCGGGTAGGTTCATCCCTCTTATCTTTCCCCTTCCCTGTATGAATGCATCCCTGAGCATATTCTTGGCTTCTTCAATGAGTTCCTTGGCTGTTTCATAGTCTGCGCTTTGGATTGCGTTTTTTGCACTTTCTAATCTGGTTTTTATTTCAGTTACATCTATTCCAGCTTTTTCAAGGACTTTGATTTTAACCTCGAGTTTGTGGATTTCTCTTTCAAGTTGAGTGTTTACTCTAGCATGCAAAACGTTCTTCCATTCTTTACTGGCCAGTTTGATTATTGCTTCTGCATGGGCTTTTGCAGCTATTGCCTGTCCGTAGGCTTTTCCGTAGTTACCTTCATTGTAACTTTCGTTGGCTATTTGTATTTTCTCTTCTGCGAGTTCTAAAAGCTTTGTTGCAGCAGGAATGGTTAGGTTGTCAAGCATTTCTTTTGCAGTTTCTGTCCTGTTGATCGCAAATTCTATTGCTTGCCACGCCATTTCTGGTGTTACTTCTAAGTTCTCTTCAGTAATGTTTCCGTCCCTGACCCTTTCTCTAATGCGCTCCCTTATCCTTTCGGCAGTCCCATTGTTCATTAATTGGCTCTTGAGTATTATAACGTTCCTGGTTTTGACCAGAGTTCCGAGTACTTCAGTTGTGTTCGTCAGGTTGTTGTCCACGTATATGATGAACTTCTTTCCTTCTATGCCCTTTGCCAGTTTGATTGCTCCCAAATCCCTTCCGTGGGCTATGACTACTTTAACGTCTTCAAATAGTTCTGGAAATTCTTCAATGGTGTTCTTAAGTACATCTAAGTTCGTTCCATACCTGTCCTTGCCGTACCACCTAACGTATGAAATTCCCGTCTCGTTTAGATCTGTCTCATAATCCTTTGGCACTGCGTCGGGACCGCCTATGATTATAACTTTGTCCGGGGCATAGGACATTATTTCTGCTGTTACATTTGGGTCGTATACTCCCCATGTTGTTACCACTATGCTTGCGTTCAGCAAGGTTGCGAGTTCTTCTGCGAGTGCTGAGTCCGCTTCGTTGTCGCTTACAAGGATTACTATTGAAGGACTCTGTGCCTGTGATAGTGGTACTATACTACCTAAAAGCAAAGCACTAAACAACCATACTAATACTTTTTTCCCTATCATGGTTTATCACCTCATTCTATTATAGTGAAAAACTCCTATTTAAGCTTTTTTCACGAAATCGTTTTACTATGTTTTTGTTTGTTCATTTATCTCCTCTGGGAAAACTTTTTAGTGTTAAGAAAGTTAAGAAATGTTTAAAATCGTTTATCTTTGTTCAAATACTTCTTTAAAAAGCTTTTCAGCAAATTGGGAAAGTTTGAACCCTTCTTGTTTAACAATTTTTGTGAGGAGTTTTTGGGCATTAGTGCCATATTGGCAGGCCTTTTTCTCCCTGTATGCAACTTCTTTGGGAAGGCCAAGTTCAAGAGCAACTTCTCTTAAAATTGCTTTTCTGGTTCCATTGTTGATTTTATATTTCTTAGGCACTCTGAGGCCGGCTCTAACTAAGTTAAGGTCCAAGAAAGGAAATCTCCCTTCTACACCATTAAGCATGGCAATCTTATCATCTCTCGCAAGGTTTTTCTCCCCCATCTTAATTAGATCTTTTTCCATAAGTGAAGGGTTAGTGATATATTTCGCATATCCACCAAAAAGTTCATCGGCCCCTTGGCCACTTAGAAGAATTTTTATCCTATCTTCAGCTGCAAGTTTTGTTGCAAAATACATTGGGATTCCTATTGCAAGGTTCATGGCATTTGGTTCTTCTATTGCGAACATAACAGGATAAAGAGCTTTTTTTACCTCCTCTAGATCAAATACATATTCTTTTAGTGTTAAGTCCAGTTGCTCACTAACTTTTCTAGCCCATTCTAAGTCAGGACTTCCCTCAGCCCCCGCAGTGTAAAGTATAACTTCCTTTGAATACTTTTTCGCGAGGAGGGCAATTAAGGAACTATCCAGGCCTCCAGAAAATAGTACTCCCACCCTTTTACTACTTCTTAGCTTCGTGGAATAATCTAAGCCCTTTTGGATGCCTAGTTTGGCTTTTTCATAATTGAATAATTTTCCTTTTAGTTCTAAAGGACTTAAAAGCTCAAAAGCCTCGATTTTGTTTGCAGAAATTTTTATAAGTGTGCCGGGGTTTACGGGAATTGCGGTTTCTCCTATTTTCCATAATACTTTCTTTTCAGAGGCAAAAAAACCGTTTGGGGAATAATATAATGGCCTAATTCCCATTGGATCTCTGAAGAGGTAAATATTTTCCTTATCGGAAAAGGCAACTGCATAGTCACCGTTAAGAGCTATCATTAATTCACTTACGGCTTGAGATATGGGTTTATTCATCTCAATCAAAAACTCTAAGAAACGTAAAATCACCTCAGTATCCACATCGCTTTCAAATTCAACTCCCTTACTTTCCAGAAATCCTCTCATCTGTTTGTGATTGTAGATTTCGCCATTATGGATCAGGATAAATTCATTGTAAAAAGGTTGAGTGAAGGATTTCGAGCCAGTCATAGCAAGACGACACTGCAATAGCCCAATATCTCCGTCGGGTATTTCATTCACTTCAGAAAAGTCTTCACTTTTTAATATTCCTCTATTAGTCCAAACCCCAAAGGAATCTCTTCCTCTATGTTGGCCTGATTTTATCATCGTTATTAATTTGGATTTTATATTTTTGTCTCGTCCTCCCGCTATTAGGCACATTTTTCTCACCGGCTTTTTTAGGTAAGAAGAAGCTAAAAAATTTCCCTGTTTCTCCTTGTAAAAGGGTTCATTTTTGCAATTCATGAATGAACGGAAATTTGTTGGAAGTGAGATTTGTTGAATTTGGATTAATTCACAGGTATGATAATGTTCATGAGATCTTTAAATTCATTCTCCTCTTTCAAATCTTTGTGCAAGCTCAATTATTGCTTGACTTGCTTTTGCTTTTGGGTTATATATTACAACTGGTACTCCCTCTAGAGTTGCTTCTCTAACTGTTGAGTCCTCTGGAATAACTCCTAAAAGGGGAAACTCCATTAGATCTTCTGTTAACTCGGGAGAGATACCATTTTTTTGTGATTCATAACGGTTGAGAATAAATCCCAAAACTTTTTTGCCGGCTTTCTTTAGGATCGCTCCCACTTTCATTGCATCGCCTATACTGGTTATATCTGGATTTGTTACTAGCACTATCTCTTCCCCGCCAAATATAACACTCAAAGCATCCATTTGCAATCCTGCAGGGCAGTCTATGATTACATAGTCAAAATCATCTTTTATTTTAGGAATGATTTCAGGGAAGTTTCGAGGATCAGCTTTGGCCACGTGTTCCCAGTCAAGGGCTCCAGGAATTAAATACACGAATTCATATCTGGTAGTGTGAATTGCCTCATTAATCTCTATCTCTCCCATTAAAGCATCATGAAGAGTCTTGCTTGTGTCCTCTAAGCGAAAATATAAGGTTAGATTTGCCATGGTCAAATCTGCATCCACAGCACAGACTTTTTTTCCCAATAGGCCCAAAGCTATCGATAAATTGCATGCTAATGTTGTTTTTCCTGTTCCACCTTTACCGGAGGCTACTGCAATAATTCTTCCCATGATTGTCCCCCTAATAAAATTCTCCTAAACCTTTATGAACTTTTACCAAAAGGTTATAAACAGAGAGGTTAAGTTGAGGCGCCGTGAGGGGTGAGAAAAATGAAAGTATTTGTTGTTGATACGAGTGTAATAGTGGATGGGAGGCTAACACAGTATTTAGATGGAATTAATGAGAAAGTTAAGGTGGTTATTCCAGAAGCTGTTGTGGCTGAAATAGAACATCAGGCTAATGAGGGGAAGGCTATTGGTCATACTGGATTAGAGGAATTAAAAAAGCTTAGAAATTTAGCTGAAAATGAGAGAATTCTTCTGGAATTTTATGGAGAGAGACCAGACCTCTGGCAAATCAGGAGAGCAAAATCGGGAGAAATTGACCATATAATAAGAGAAGTAGCCAGAGAACTAAATGCTACTCTCATAACAGGTGATCAAGTACAGAGGGATGTTGCAATAGCGAAGGGCGTTGAGGTAATTTATCTTGAAGCTAAAAAAGAGATAAAACACCGTCTTGAAGACTTTTTCGATGAGTATACTATGAGTGTCCATCTAAAGGGAGGTATAATGCCATTAGCCAAAAAAGGAAAACCTGGTCAGTGGAGGCTTGTCCCTATTAGAGATGAGGCGCTTGTGGATGAGGAACTTGAGAAAATTGCTGATGATATTGTTGAAAGAGCTAGGAGAGATCCGGAGTCATTTATAGAGCTTGATGAACCGGGGGCAACAGTGGTGCAGTTAAGGAATTACCGCATAGTCATAGCAAAACCTCCATTTGCTGATAGGATAGAAATTACTGCAGTCAGGCCAATAACCAAGCTGAGTATTGAAGATTATGACCTCCCAGAAAAACTTTTGGAACGCTTAACTGACAAAGCAGAGGGGATAATAATAGCGGGTGCTCCTGGAGAAGGAAAGACAACTTTTGCACAGGCTTTAGCTGAATACTACGCTTCTACGGGCAAGATCGTCAAAACCATGGAAAAGCCAAGAGACCTCCAAGTAAGTGAGGAAATAACTCAGTATACTGCACTTGGTGGGAGAATGGAAAAAACAGGGGATGTACTCCTCCTTGTAAGGCCAGATTATACGATATTCGATGAAATGAGAAAAACAAGCGACTTTAAGATTTACGCTGATCTAAGGTTGGCCGGGGTAGGAATGGTAGGTGTTGTACATGCTACAAAGCCTATAGACGCTATCCAGAGGTTCATTGGGAGAGTAGAGCTTGGAATGATCCCACAAATAGTTGATACAGTGATATTCATCAAGGCTGGAAATGTAGATAAAGTTCTTACTTTGGAGTATAAGGTTAAAGTCCCCACGGGGATGACGGAGGAAGATTTGGCAAGACCTGTGATTGAAGTCAGAGATTTCATGACCGATGAGCTTGAATATGAGATATACACCTACGGTGAAGAGATAAGTGTTGTCCCAGTTAAGAAAAAAGAAAAACCGCCTGCAATGAAATTAGCTGAAAAGCGACTTAAACAGGAAATCAAAAAATTCCTTCCAGATGTTTATGCGGAGGTAGAACTTGCAAGCCCGCATAAAGCTATAATATATGCAGATGAATTTGATATCCCAACGATTATCGGTAAAAAAGGAAAGAGAATAACAGAGATAGAGAAAAAGCTCGGTATAAGCATTGATGTCAGAAGTTTCGATGAAAAAATGGCTGAAATGCCAACAGAGAGAATATCAGTTCAAATAGAAGAAAAGAAAAAGCAAATAGTGCTTACAGTCTCACCAGATTTTGCAAAGAAGCCTCTTAAGTTCTTTGCAGATGAACAGTACATCTTTACTGCAACCCCATCTAGAAAGGGTCTAGTTAAGGTTAATAAGAATACCCCTATTGGTAGGGAGCTTAAAAGGGTTTTAGAAGCCGGAATAGAGATTTGGGCCTCTCCTTGACTTTTTTGGCTCAGCTGCGAGGGTAGTCATCATTCTTCAGCTAGCGAAATTATCCTCATCGCCCGAAATTTTTATAATCTTTATACTTTAAGTGCCTTTTGATGAAGCTTATACTCGCCTCTCAAAGTCCAAGAAGAAGGGAGATTCTTGGAAGGTTCTTCCGAGACTTTGATGTAATCCCAAGTCAGATTAGTGAAGAATCTAACTTTCAAGATTCTATAGCGCATGTAATCGAAGTTGCGAGAAAGAAAGCTTGGGATGTTTATAAAGAACATGATGGCACTGTTATAGGAGCCGATACAGTAGTAACGCTCGATGGCAAAATATTGGGTAAACCAAAAACTCCAGAAGAAGCTAAACAAATGCTTGGGCTTCTCAGTGGGAAAGTCCACGAAGTAATAACCGGGTATTGTATAATACACGAAGGAAAGGAAATCTTAGGACATGAAGTTACCAAAGTAAAGTTCAGGGAACTTGATAAAGATGAAATAGAGTGGTATGTCTCTACGGGAGAATCTCTCGACAAAGCAGGGGCTTATGGAATTCAAGGCAAAGGTGGGGTTTTAGTCGAGTGGATAAAAGGGGATTACTATAATGTCATTGGATTCCCAATGAAGATAATTGTGGAACTTGAGAGGCTTGGGTTTAGTTTTTCATAAAAGTTCAGAAAATATTAAGTCCTCCTTTTTGCCTCCGGCCCGTTTAAAGGCCTTCAGGCCCCAATTGATGTTTCCGACATCTTTAGGTTGATGAGCATCGCTTCCAAAAACGAGTTTTACTCCTCTTTTTATGCAGAACTTTATAAAATCTAACTCGGGAACCCTATAACGCGTGCTTATCTCAAAACCCTTCCCATACTCTTCAGCAAGGTCGATTATTTCTTTGTAATCTTTTATCGAAGGATGCCCAATATACGAGAAAACATTTCCAAAGTGGCCGATTATATCAACGTTTTCATCTTGGATGGCTGTCTTCACAAGCTCTAGGTATTTATGATGACTCCCGGGATTAAAATACATATGAACTGAGGCTATTACATAGTCGAGCCTTTTCCGCAGGTCATCGGTAATATCCACCCCTTCTGGGAGGATGTTAGCCTCCATGCCTGCCAGTACAATTGTTTCACTGTCCTTTTTGGCTTGGTTTATTAAAGAAAGGTATGAGTTCAAAACATGAGGAGTAAAAAAGTGGATATGGTCGCTTATACCTACTATTCTTAGGCCTTTTCTCTCTGCCTCGGCAATGTTGTCCCTTATATCTCCAATTCCATCGGAAAATCGGGTATGGGTGTGAAGGTCCATCATTTTAACTCTCAGTGTATTGGGTTTTAAGAATTTAAAAGTCTTGCACTATATGGATAAAATATCCAATGTAAACTTTAACCTTTAGGTTTGACAACGTTTAAATACTATTCCACTCTAATGAAAGCTGGTGGTGAATATGGTTAAGCGCTCAAAGGTTAGAGTTCTAATAGCCAAACCGGGATTAGATGGTCATGATAGAGGAGCAAAAGTTATAGCAAGGGCCCTTAGAGACGCTGGCTTTGAAGTTATCTATACAGGGATACGACAAACTCCAGAACAGATTGCAGAGTCCGTGGTTCAGGAGGATATAGATGTTCTGGGTCTTAGTATTCTGTCTGGAGCTCACATGGTTCTCATACCCAAGATCCTTAAGCTTTTGGAAGAAAAAGGGATAAAAGCTAATGAAGATGTTCTTGTCCTTGCAGGAGGCATAATACCACCAGATGATGCTCAAGAACTAGAAAAAATGGGTGTTGGTAGAGTTTTTGGCCCCGGAAGTCCAATTGAGGAAATTATAGGATTTATTGATGAAAATGTGCCGAAGTTGAAGAAGTTCAGAGAGGAAAGCTAAAGATTTATATTTTATTCTTTGGATAATTAATCCAAGTGATAAACATGATAGATGACTTAATTGAAAGAATGTTTAAAGGGGACAAAAGAGCAACTGCAAGACTAATTACCCTGGTAGAAAACGATGAAGAAAAAGCCAGAGAAATAGTTAAGAAAATCTACTCTAAGACCGGAAGAGCCTACATAATCGGAATCACAGGTCCTCCGGGCTCTGGAAAATCAACACTTGTTGATAAGCTTATTAAAAAAGCTAGGGATGAGGGCAATATAGTTGGAGTTATTGCAATAGATCCCACTTCTCCCTTTACTGGTGGTGCACTTCTTGGAGATAGAATAAGAATGCAAAGACACTCTACAGACCCGGGGGTTTTCATAAGAAGCATGGCCACTAGAGGTTCTCTTGGAGGCCTTGCCAAGGCTACAAATGATGCAATAAAAATACTCGACGCTTATGGTTGTGATGTTATTTTTGTAGAAACCGTTGGCGTTGGTCAGATAGAAGTGGATATTGTAAAGACTGCTGATACAGTGGTTTTGGTAACCGTTCCGGGATTGGGGGATGATATCCAAGCAATAAAAGCGGGCCTTATGGAAATAGCGGATATATTTGTAGTCAATAAGGCCGATAAAGAGGGTGCAGAGGCTACAATGTTCGAGCTTGAACTCATGCTTGATTTAGAAAAAGATAAATGGCAAAAGAGCGGATGGAGGCCACCGGTAGTTTCGACGATTGCTTTTACTAACAAAGGAGTTGACGAGCTCTGGGGAGCAATTAACGAACACAGAGAGTTCTTATTGAACAGCGGTAAGATTGAGGAGAAGAGGAAGTTTAGAGTAGGGGAAGAAATTAAGGCTATTGTTTCTAGCAAAATCGCGAGAAAAATTGGAGAGAAAATGGGAGAAGATGACATAGCAGTTCTAATTGAAATGATTGCTAAAAGGGAAATTGATCCTTACTCTGCTGCGGACCTTGTATTGGAAAAAGTCTTGGGGGTGAAAGTATGATAAAGAAAGTTGACCACATTGGTATTGCTGTTAGGGATCTTGAAGAGGCCATTAAGATTTGGGAAAGCCTTGGGTTAAAAGTTGAGGAAATTGAAGAGGTACCGGATCAAAAGGTTAGAACTGCAATATTCCACGCTGGTGAAACGAGGATTGAGCTTTTAGAGGGGACGACAGAAGATTCACCTGTATCAAAATTTGTAGAGAAGAGAGGAGAGGGAATTCATCACATAGCTCTTGGTGTTGATAATATTGAAGAACACTTACAAAAACTAAAAGAAAATGGCTTTAGGTTAATTGATGTGACACCTAGAATAGGTGTCGGTGGGGCAAAAATAGCTTTTGTACATCCAAAAAGTGTTGGTGGAGTTCTCTTAGAACTATGTGAAAGAGAAGAATGATCTCTTCTTTTTTAAATTTATGTTGAAAATTCTCTTCTTTGAGTTTTGACTACAGAAGACGTTTGTTGAGTGGCCGGCGGCGTCCCCGGTTTCCCGCCCCCTCTCGGAGGGCAGTACCGCCGGGATCGCTGGCGGGCTTAACTTCCGGGGTCGA
>LDZR01000013.1_pt1 | contig 19256 bp, 22 predicted proteins | sample 615371 | NCBI WGS metagenome assembly LDZR01 (sample SAMN03408294, study PRJNA278302) | terrestrial metagenome | isolation source: oil reservoir sample K2 | place: USA: Alaska, North Slope, Kuparuk formation | collected 2013
TAAGCCCTCCAGCGCCGATGGTACTTGGGGCGAGAGCCCCTGGGAGAGTAGGTCGCTGCCAGAACCCTTTTAAAAAGGCTCCTCTATTTGAGAGGAGTCTTTTTATTTATTTTTTTATAGCTTTTTTTATGCCTTTAAGATTAATTAAAAGAATTATAAAATATAAAAAAAGAAAATTAGGTTTGTCAGGGAGGGTGTTCTTTATGTCTACAAAAGCTGTTTTAGTTATAGATATGCTGGAGGATTTTATTAGGGAGACAGGAACTCTTTATGTAGGTAAGCAAGGAAAAGAAATTATTAAACCAATACAAAATTTGTTAGATAAAGAAAGAAGTTTAGGTGCATCAATTATTTATATATGTGATAACCATTTAATTGATGATGCTGAGTTTAAAATGTTTCCCCGGCATTGTATAATGGGTACTAAGGGAGCAGAAATTATTGAAGAACTGGCTCCTAGAAGTGGTGATTATATAATTACAAAAAGAAGATATAGTGCATTTGCAGGAACAGATCTAGAAATTACTTTGAAAGAAAAAATGTTGAAGAGCTTATTTTAGTGGGTGTTTGTACAAATATCTGCGTGCTTTATACTGCTGCTGATGCAAGGAATTTGAACTATAAAGTTGTTGTTCCTAAAAATTGTGTTACTTCTTTTGATCTAGAGGCTCATAAATTTGCTTTAAATGAGATGAAAAAGACCCTCGGAGTAGAAATTATATAATTTGGAGTAGCAGTTATAAAAATAACATAAGTTATAAAAATAACATATTTATATAAGAGTAGAGGGATTTATCATGAGAATTGCTGTTATTGACGGACAGGGTGGGGGAATAGGTAAGCATATTACAAAGGAAATAAGAGCTGCTTTTGGAGATAGTGTCGAAATATTGGCTTTGGGAACCAATTCCACTGCAACCTTGATGATGCTTAAAGCTGGAGCTAATGAAGGAGCAACAGGTGAGAATGCTATTGTTCAAAATGTTTCAAAAGTTGATGTTATAACGGGGACCGTTGCAATTTTGGTTGCTCATTCCATGCTTGGGGAGCTGACACCTGCTATGGCAGAAGCTATAGGGAAAAGTGAGGCTGTAAAGTTTTTGCTGCCAATTAACAGAGTAGGAATAAATATTGTTGGAGTACAGGATGAGCCGCTTCCTCACCAGATTGAAAAGCTTATTAATCAGCTCAAAGAATTTAAGGAGGTGGTATAGATGTGCGAATCTAATGTATACCTTTACAGTAAAGATAAGGGAGAAGAACTTCTGTTGGAAAGAGTAGATAAAATAATACCTTCCGGAGATGAATTGTTTATGGAAAATATTTTCGGAGAAAGAAAAATTGTTAAAGCTAGAATTAAAGAGATGGCACTGGTTGATCACAGAATTGTTTTAGAAAAATTATAAACAATAAAAAGAAGGTGTTTTATTTGAAAGAACGCCTTGAAAGAATTGCTCAATGGATAAAAAATAAAATTTTAGAAGCAGGAGCTCAGGGTGCTGTTTTAGGTCTTAGTGGTGGTGTTGATTCTTCAGTGGTTGCTGTTCTTTGTAAGAAAGTTTTCCCACAAAATACATTGGCTTTAATAATGCCATGCCACAGTCATCCTCAAGATATGCAGGATGCAGTAAAAGTAGCGGAGAAGTTTGATATAAAATATTTTGTAATTGACTTAAGCGCGGTCTATGATAGGCTTTTGGAAACAGTACTGCAAAATGTTGAGAGGAGTTACTTTATTGCTGAGGCAAATATTAAATCACGTTTAAGAATGACAGTTCTTTATTATTATGCTAATTTGTATAATTATCTTGTTGTGGGCACGGGAAACAAGAGTGAAATATTAACAGGATATTTTACAAAATATGGCGATGGGGGAGTGGATATTGAACCTATAGGTAATCTTTATAAAACAGAAGTTTATGAGGCAGCCAAAATACTTGGCATTCCCGAAAGTATATTAAATAAAAAACCTTCAGCTGGCTTGTGGGTTGGACAGACAGATGAGCAGGAAATGGGCATAAGTTATGAGGAGCTGGATAGGTACTTACAGACTGGTGAAGGGTCACCCCATGTTACCGAGCGTGTTGAGAACATGATAAAAAAGAGTGCGCATAAACGCAGCATACCTCCCATACCTAATTTTTAAAAAACTAGAAGTATAATCAGCAATTTATTATAGAAATGAGGTGATACAATGGCCGGTCATTCTAAATGGGCGAACATTAAACGCAAAAAGGCAAGAATGGATGAAAAAAAGGGTAAATTATTTACTAAATTGGCAAGGGAAATTTCTGTGGCAGTTAAAGAAGGGGGCTCAGACCCTGCTTTAAATCCCCGGTTAAATGCTGCAATACAAAAGGCAAAAGCTGCGAATATGCCCAATGAAAATATTGAAAGGGCAATTAAGAGGGGTTCCGGGGAAAATAATGATGTAAATTATGAAAATGTTTACTATGAAGGATACGGTCCAGGGGGTGCTGCAGTCCTATGCAGTGCTTTAACAGATAATAGGAATAGAACTGCAAGTGAAATAAGACATATATTTTCTAAACGTGGAGGTAATTTAGGAGAGAGTGGATGCGTTGCCTGGATGTTTGAAAAAAAGGGACAAATTATAGTGGACCTTAAAGAAACTGAACAAAATGAAGACGATGTTCTTCTTGCTGCTATAGACAGTGGAGCGGAAGACATTGAAACTGAGGATTCAGTAGTTGAGATCTACACTGCTCCTGATGAATTTGAGAAGGTTAAAAAATTCCTTGAGGAAAAGGGTATAAAAATTTCGTCAGCTGAGGTTACTATGGTTCCTCAGAATACCGTTGTAATTAATGATAAAGAAACTGCAAGTAAGATGCTGCAGTTGATAGAGGAGCTTGAGGATCTAGATGATGTTCAAGAAGTTTATTCCAATTATGATATTCCTGAGGACTTATTAAAGGCTCTTAATTAGGTAGATTTTTTATCGAATATTTAATAATATGGCTAAATTGTGAAACATTATTTTATTAATTGTTAACCCACCCCGAATATTTTTGGATAAAAGTGGTTATATTTAAAAAAAATATAAGCCAAATGGGGTGGATATTTTTATGTATTTTTCAATTAATCTTAAAAAAATATTAGTAATTGTTGCAGCAATAGCATTTTTGACTGCAGCGGTACATTTTTCTGCAGTTACAAGAATGTTAGAAAAGTATTTTATAATGCCACAGAAAATAGAAAATACAAAGGGATCTAAAAATTATAACGTGATACCAGGGGCTTCAGAGAAATTATTTGATGCTGTGGAAGCTCAGAGACTTTATGAAGTTTGCGGTCATACAGAACCCCTTAATTTGGGAAGTATAAGTAATGTTTCAATTAAGGATCTTCAGGAAAAGTTTCCTGTTAAAGAGGGCTGGAGTATAAAAGAAAAAGAAGACTGCTTGATATTGACTCAAACGCTGAATACCCTATGCGGTGAATGTGAAAGAAAGCGCCATCTAGGATCTTTTGGTGAATATGTAGCAGTAGTTAAGGGTCCTCCTGGGGTAAATGGAGGATATTTAGAGGTTACAAATATAAAAATTAAAGATCTTCCTCCTCAGTGGCAGGAATTGATTAAAAAGGGGAAGCTAAATTTTCCTAGTGCTGAAAAGCTGCTTGAGGCATTGGATTCTTTAGATGAATATCAAAATTAACAAATTTTTACAATAAGGCTTTTGAGGCGGCTTACAGTTTGCTCCATAAGGAGCTTTTTTTGTTTGCTTTTTATTTACTGCTGTTTTTAAAGGATAAGCTGTTCAATCGTAGAAATAAATTCGGGGGAGGGGAAAGAGTTGGTAATTATGGGTATTGATCCTGGTACTGCGATTACAGGATATGGGGTTATTGAGGTGAATAAAGGAGGGTGTTTTACTGTACGGGATTTCGGCTGTATACGTACTAGTGAGGATCAGACATTGGATACGAAGCTAGTTAAAATTTATGAAGAACTTAAAAATATAATGAAAACAAATAGACCGGATTGTGTGGTGGTTGAGCAGATTTTTTTTAATAAGAATTCCCGCACTGCTATGGCGGTGGGGCATGCTAGGGGTGTGGCTATACTTGCAGCAGCGCACTTAAATCTCCCTATAGTGGAATATACGCCTCTGCAGGTAAAACAGGCTTTGGTTGGGTATGGAAGAGCTCATAAAAGACAGGTTCAACAAATGGTTAAGGTTATTTTAAATTTAAATGAGGTTCCTAAACCTGATGATGCTGCTGATGCTTTAGGGCTAACCATTTGTCATGCGCACCATAAAAGCTTTAAAGATTTTATTAATGGTTCTTGTATGTAAAGAGGTGGGATTAAAACGATGATTTCTTTTTTAAATGGTGTAATAAATATGAAGAAAGGAAATGAAGCTGTTATTGATGTAAATGGAGTAGGATATAAGGTTTTTATGTCTCCTGATGAAATTTTATCCCTTAAAGTTGGTCAAAAGGTAAAAGTGTATACTTATCTAAATGTAAAAGAAGGATGTCTTGAGCTTTTTGGCTTTCTTTCTTTCGAAAGACTGCAGTTTTTTGAAACTCTTATTAAAATAAATGGAGTTGGTCCCAAAATTGCTATGCAGTTAGCAGCATCTATTTCATTCGAAGATTTTAAGAAAGCTGTTTATTTAGACGATATAAATAAGCTGAAAAGTCTTCCAGGAGTGGGCAAGAAAATGGCCCAAAAAATTATTTTTGAACTAAAAGATGTATTTAAAGGGGCAGATGCGGAAGTATTTAAAGAAGGAAGGTTACCTGAAAGCGTGGTAGAAGCCCGCCAAGCTTTGGAAGGATTGGGGTTTACGATGGATGAAATAGATAAATTTTTAATGGAAGCGGTATCTAATTTTGGTGAAGAAGCAAAGAGTGAGGTTTTGGTTAAATATGTGCTTCAGTGCTTAGGCAGCAGGGGGGATAAAAAATGAAAGATGATGAGACAAGGATAATGTCCGGAAGCATAAAAGAAGAGGACAGAGAGATAGAAAAGACACTGCGTCCTAAAAAGCTTGACGAATATATTGGTCAGAGTAAGGTTAAAAATAATTTGGAGATTTTTATAAAGGCTGCAAAGGAAAGGAATGAAGCATTGGACCACGTTTTATTGAGCGGTCCCCCGGGGTTAGGTAAAACTACACTTGCCCATGTTATTGCTAATGAGTTGAATGTTCAGATACGTCTTACTTCTGGACCTGCAATTGAAAAACCTGGTGACTTGGCAGCAATATTAACCAATCTAAATCCTCATGATGTGCTGTTTATTGATGAAATTCATAGGCTTAATCGTTCTGTGGAGGAAATACTCTATCCAGCCATGGAAGACTACTGTTTGGATATAATTATTGGTAAAGGGCCCAGTGCAAGGTCCCTTCGGTTGGAGCTTCCAAAGTTTACTTTGATAGGGGCAACTACACGTTCCGGCCTGCTTACTTCGCCTTTAAGGGACCGTTTTGGAGTGTTGGCTAGACTGGATTTCTATAATGTGGAAGAGCTGGAGCAGATTGTTTTGCGCTCAGCTCAAATATTAGATATTGAAATAGATAAAGAAGGAGCCCATGAAATTGCCCGTCGATCAAGGGGAACTCCTAGAGTGGCAAATAGGCTGTTAAAAAGGGTAAGAGATTATGCTCAAGTTAGAGCCGATGGAAAGGTAACATATTCTGTGGCTACAGAAGCTTTGAATATGCTGGAAATTGATGACTTGGGTCTGGACAGCATCGATCGAAGAATTTTAAAATTGATTATTGAGAAATTTGATGGAGGTCCTGTGGGGTTGGAAACCCTTGCTGCAGCGGTTGGTGAAGATCCAGAAACCATTAGTGATGTTTATGAGCCCTATTTGCTGCAGTTGGGATTTATAAAGAGGACTCCAAGGGGTAGAGTGGTTACGAAAAATGCTTACAGCCATTTGGGATTTCCTTTTTATGATCCTGAACAGCAGAAATTGAATTTTTAAAGAAGGGGGTATTTGATTTTTAATGAACGGCATGAATGGAATGCATGAACTGGGAAAAATAATAATCTTTTTTGGTATTATTATGATAATTATGGGCGGAGCTCTTTTGGGTTTAGGAGGGCTTTTTAAAATAGGAAGGCTTCCAGGAGATATAGTAATAAGAAAAGGAAATTTCACTTTTTATTTTCCCATAGTTACCTGTATAATTTTAAGTATTTTGCTGTCGTTATTTTTAAGTCTGTTCGTAAGGCGTTAGAAAATTTATTGCAGGAAATTTCTTTTTGATATTGAAAATGTAATATACCTTTGGAAAGCAAAGGATGATATGGAGATGATCAAAAGTAAGAATTTTTTACAAAGGGCTTTAACTGCTTTTATAACAGCAGTTTTGTTGTTGGCTTATTGTACCACAACTGCAGCGGGAGAGCCTAATATTAGGGTAGGCCTTGATAGGGGAAAAGAAGCTGCGGTTATTAAGGCCCAAAAGGGTGTTTTTGAAATAACTGATGGAACCACGGGAAAAGTAGCAGCGTATCTTACCGAGGGAAATATTTGTACTATATTGAAGGATGGAAATTCCATAAAAATAAGTTTATTGACTGAAGGAGTAGATTCATCTTACAGTGGTCCTATAGTTGTGCGTCCTGTTGATGGGAATAAAAGCTATGTTTTCAGTTATAATAATACACAGTATAGGGGAACCCTTGTTATCTATAATGATTCAAGGGGTTTAATTTTAGTTAATTCACTACCGTTGGAGCAGTATCTTTACGGTGTAGTAGGTAAGGAAATGGGCTATAGTGCTCCCCAAGAGGCACTAAAAGCTCAATCCTTGATTTCACGCTCATATGCTTATAGGAAGTTGGGTTCAGGAAGCTTTTATGATGTTGATACAACCCAAGCTACTCAGGTTTATGGAGGTTACAGCGCAGAGCTTTTGTTTGGTGGTGAAAGGGTTAAGGCAGCGGTTGATGCTACTAAAGGCGAATTAATTGTTTATAATGGAGAAGTAATTGAAGCTTATTTCCACTCCAATGCAGGAGGACATACCGAAAATAGTGAAAATGTGTGGGAAAGTGCTCGGCCTTATTTGAAGGCTGTTCCGTCTCCTTATGATGAATATGCTCTCCGTATTCCCCAGAGCAGCAGCGGATGGCCTGGAAGCAGTTATAGATGGGTAAAAGTACTGACCAGGGAAGAAGTTGAAAGCCTTCTTGCGAAAAAATCTGTTGATATTGGTACCCTTAAAAATATTGAAATAAGCCGTTTGGATAGAAGCGGCAAAAGAGAAACTGCATCAGGAAGAGTTACGGAAATAACTTTTATAGGAAGTAAAGGCTCAAAATCTTTTTATAGAGATAATATTAGATCTGTTCTTGGCCTAAAGAGTACGCTGTTTGATATTGAGTATGATTCTGGAATTGTTATCCTTGATCTGCGGGGTAAGAGGGAAGTAAACAGTATGGAAGGACTGTTTATTATAAATGGCGATAAACACATATGTCCAGTTGATTATACCCAGACAAACCTGTATTATGTAGCAGGTAAAGATAGTGTTAGAAGTGTTTCCAAGAGTTTTGAGGAAATAGTTATTTCAGGTAAAGGTTATGGGCATGGAGTAGGTCTCAGCCAATGGGGAGCTCAGGGAATGGCAGCAGAAAAAGGTGCCAATTATAGAGAAATAATAAAACATTATTACACAGGAGTTGACATAGTAAAACAATATTGAAACCTAAGATGAGGGATAAAAATTATGAAAGTGGAAGAATTCGATTATTATTTGCCCAAAGAACTTATAGCTCAAAGGCCCATTTATCCCAGAGATGCTGCTCGCCTTATGGTTCTTCACAGAGCTACAGGAGAAATTGAGCACAAAATTTTTAGGGATATCGTCGCCTATCTAAAACCTGGCGACGTTTTAGTTTTAAATAAGACGCGTGTTTTGCCAGCTAGGCTTATTGGACGCAGAGCAGACACTGGAGGGAAAATTGAAACTTTACTTCTGAATGAAATATCTTGCAAAAGATGGAGGGTGCTGGTTAAACCAGGGAAACGTGCAAAGTTGGGCAAAAAGATTATTTTTGGGAGAGGAGAATTGGTAGGAGAAATAGTTGGAGAAACTGATGAAGGAGAAAGGATTATAAATTTTGAATATGAAGGGGATTTGTTTAAAATACTGGAACAGCTTGGGGAAATGCCTCTACCTCCATACATAAAAGAAAAACTTAAGGATAAGGAGAGATATCAAACTGTTTATGGAAAAATAGCAGGTTCTGCTGCTGCTCCAACAGCTGGTCTTCACTTTACTGAGGAACTTCTAAGAAAAATTGAGAATTTGGGTGTTTCTATAGCATACGTTGTTTTACATGTGGGACTGGGAACCTTTAGGCCTATAAAAACTGAAAAAGTTGAAGATCATAAAATGCATTCTGAATACTTTAAAATAGATGAGAAAGAAGCAGAAACCATCAATAGTGCACGCAAAAAAGGAAGACGTATTATAGCCGTGGGAACAACCACAGTAAGGACACTTGAATCTTCAGTGGGAGAAGATGGTGAAATTTTACCTAAAGAAGGCTGGACAGATATTTTTATTTATCCTGGATACAAATTTAGAGCTGTTGATTGTATGGTGACCAATTTTCATCTGCCTAAATCCACGCTTATAATGCTGGTAAGCGCATTTGCTGGAAAGGAAAATATTATGAGAGCCTATAATGCAGCTGTCCAGAAAAAATATAGGTTTTTTAGTTTTGGAGATGCAATGCTGATTTTATAAAAAGGGGTAATATTAATGGCTTTGGAATTTAAAGTTGTAAAGACTCTTGATAATGGCTTGACAAGAGCTGGAGTAATATATACACCTCATGGAGCTATTGAAACCCCAGTTTTTATGCCGGTGGGTACCCAGGGAACGGTAAAGGCTATGACTCCTGAAGAACTGCAGATGGTTGGTGCGGAAGTAATTCTAAGCAATACTTATCATCTTTATCTTAGACCGGGGCATCATATAATTGCTGAAGCAGGTGGACTGCATAAGTTTATGAATTGGAAAAAACCTATTTTGACAGACAGCGGAGGTTTTCAGGTTTTTAGTTTGGGTAATTTAAGAGAAGTTAGGGATGATGGTGTTGTTTTTCGCTCCCATATTGATGGTTCAGTTCACTATTTTACACCGGAAAAAGCTATAGAAGTTCAGAGGGCTTTGGGTTCAGATATAGTAATGGTTTTTGATGAATGCGTTCCATATCCCTGCACAGAATTGGAGGCTCGCAATGCTGTAAAAAGGACAACTATGTGGGCTGAACGCTGTATGAAAGTTAATTTAAATGAAGAGCAGAGTATGTTCGGTATTATACAAGGAAGCGTCTTTAGAGAATTGAGGAAGCAAAGTGCGGCAGAAATTACTTCTTTAAATTTTGACGGGTATGCTGTGGGTGGACTCAGTGTAGGTGAGCCAAAAAGTTTAATGTATGAAGTTTTGGATTACACTGTACCCCTTATACCCCAGGATAAGCCCAGATATTTAATGGGGGTAGGTTCTCCTGATTGCATTGTTGAAGGTATAAAAAGGGGTATTGATATGTTTGACAGCGTGCTGCCCACTAGAATGGCACGTAACGGAACAGTTTTTACTTCTAAAGGCAGGCTGACTATTAGAAACGCAGCCTTTGCAAGGGATTTCTCTCCCCTTGATCCTGAATGCAGCTGCTACACATGCAAAAATTATACCAGGGCTTATATTAGGCACTTGATTAAGTCCAAGGAAATTTTGGGTATCAGGCTTACTACCATTCATAATTTAGCCTATACTATCAGTATTGTCCGCCGCTTGAGGGAAGCTATTATCCAGGGAAATTTTAATGAAGTGGCTGAAGAAATTTTAAGGTATTATTCTTAATGGAAGTTATAAAAGTGTTATTCTTAATAGAATAGAAATTATAAAATTAGTAATGTAAAATAATTAAGAAAAATTAAAAAAAAATAAAGGAGTGGAGTACTGCCAATGGAAAGCACATCCGGCTTGCTATTTTATTTAGTTCTCCTTGGTGCTATTTTTTATTTTTTGATCTATCGACCTCAGCAGAAACATAGAAAAAGCAGACAGGAACTATTAGATAGTCTGGAGGTAGGTAAAAATATTGTAACAATAGGTGGAATTCATGGAACAATAACAAAAGTTGATGAAAACACCATTAATCTAAAAATTGCTGACAACGTAGAAATAAAAGCACAAAAGGCAGCGGTGGGATATATTGTTGATGAAGACAAAGAGGAAGGAGACAACAAATCTTAATTGTTAATTTATTTTTTTGAGCAGTAATGGTTATTGTATCCTAAATAACCGTTACTGTTTTTATTCTTTTTCAGCAAAAGATGATGAGAAAAGGGGTGTTGGAGAGGATAAATGGTTACTCTTAGAGATATTAAGAATAACCGTGAAATTGATACCTATATACGTAAAGGTGATGAGTATCTTAAAGCAATGGGATTTACAGAGCATGGTTATAGACATTTAAATCTTGTTTCACATATTGCAGGTAATGTTCTACAGATATTGGGTTTTGGAGAACGGGATGTGGAATTAGCTTCTATAGCTGGGTATCTTCATGATATAGGAAATGTTATAAGCAGGCATGATCATGGAGCAGTGGGAGGAGCATTGATATACAGTATTTTATCTAAAATGGGGATGGATCCAGAAGAAATTGCTATTATTGTTTCTGCAGTGGGAAATCATGAGGAAGAATATGGACAGCCCGTTAACCATGTTGCAGCAGCCTTAATTCTTGCAGATAAATCCGATGTTCACCGTTCGAGGGTTAGAAATAGGGATTTTACTAATTTTGATATACACGATAGAGTGAATTATGCTGTTAAGCGTTCGTTTTTACGTGTTGATCCAGAAAAGAAATCCATAAGGCTGGAACTTGATATTGATCTGGAAATTAGTTCAGTAATGGAATATTTTGAGATTTTTTTAGTTAGAATGATGATGTGCCGTAAAGCGGCAGAGTTTCTTGGATGCAGTTTTGGCTTAGTTATCAACGGTGCAAATATTCTTTAGTAGAGAAGATTTAATCTTAATGTATTATTTCGGACAATTCTTTCAAATTGACACATAGAGTGGCTGGGTTTATAATTAGTGCGTATTTATATAAAGTGCTGCGTTGCAGGGAGGCGGAAATATGCGCTGGGCAAAAATAGTGGCTTTAATTCTAATCGTATTGGTGGGCGGATATTTTTCATTGGAACCCATTTTGAACAACATAAATCTAGGTCTGGATCTGCAGGGTGGTGTACATGTGGTTCTTCTTGCGGATAAGCCGGATGGTGAGGTTAATGAACAGGATATGCAGCAGCTGAAAGCAGTTATGCAGGAAAGAGTGGACGAGCTGGGAGTAGCTGAGCCTGTCATACAGATTGAAGGGGATAGACGGCTCATAATTGAGCTTCCAGGAGTAAAGGATCCTGAAAAGGCTGTTGAGATGATTGGAAAAACTGCTTATCTTGAATTTAAAACTTATGATGGAAAAACTATTTTAACAGGTTCCGATCTTTCTGATGCTAAGGGTGTTATCAATCCAACCACCAATGAACCCGTTATAGATCTTCAGTTTAATGAAAAAGGTACGAAAATTTTTGCTGAAACTACTTCTGAATTGGTTGAAAAGTACAAAGAAGGAGATCCGAGAAGGGTTATTGCTATATATCTTGATGGAAAAATGCTTACCAGCCCCTTTGTCAAAGATGTAATATCTAATGGCCGTGCACAAATTTCGGGAGGATTTAAAGATTATGAGGAGGCGGCAAATCTTGCAGCTCTACTAAGGGCGGGAGCTCTTCCTGTAAATGTTAAGATAATTGAAAAAAGAACGGTGGGACCTATTTTGGGGCATGATTCTCTCGAAAAAAGCAAAAGGGCCGTTATTTGTGGAATTATTTTAGTAATGCTTTATATGGTGTTCTTTTACCGGGTACCTGGATTAGTTGCTGATTTTTCTCTTATTGTTTATGCCCTGCTGGTGCTTGCAGTGCTGGCAGCTATAAATGCTACTTTAACACTGCCGGGTATAGCGGGATTTCTACTGTCTGTTGGCATGGCAGTGGATGCCAATGTAATTATTTATGAGAGAATTAAAGAAGAAATTCGAAGTGGAAAGACTCTTAGGGCTAGTGTAGAAGCTGGTTTTAAGAGGGCACTTTTAACTGTAATGGAAGCGAACATTACGACTCTGCTGGCTGCTGCTGTACTTTTTAAATTTGGCACAGGACCTGTAAGGGGTTTTGCAGTTACCTTGAGCATTGGTGTTTTGGCCAGCTTGTTTACTGCTATTATTCTTACCAGATACATTCTGCGGGAGCTGACCTTTAAAGGTTTATTAAATAATCCCAAATTATTTGGCCTGGGGCTTCAGGGGAGGTAATATCAGTGGATTTTGTAGGAAAATGGAAAATATGGTTTGCAATTTCCCTGCTAGTAATTATTCCAGGATTAATTCTCTGTGGAATTAAAGGACTGAATTTGGGTATTGATTTTACGGGAGGCAATATTTTAGAGGTTAAATTTGAAAAAAATGTTTCCACAGGAGAGGTGCGCAGCGTTCTAAAGGATTTTGGGTTGGAGAAGAATCCCGTACAAAGTGCAGAGGGAAATCGCATTATTATCCGTACTCCTTCAATAAGTGAAGAAAAAAGTAGTGAGGTAATAAATGCCTTTGAAAAAAAATTTGGAAAGGTAAGTATACTACGAAATGAAAAAGTTGATGCTGTGGTTGGAAGGGAGATAACCACCAAAGGTATAATTGCCCTTGCCATTGCGTCTTTTCTTATTCTGCTTTATATTGCTTATCGTTTTGAATTTAATTTTGCTGTTTCGGGAGTACTGGCTCTTCTGCATGATGTTTTGTTTGTTGTTGCTTTTGCAGCTATTTTTAGATTAGAATTGGAGAGCTCCTTTATTGCTGTTATACTTACAATCATTGGATATTCCATAAATGATACCATCGTTATTTTTGACAGAATTAGAGAAAATTTAAAACTGCAGAAAAAGAAAGAATTGAATGTTCTTGTTAATGAGAGCATTATGCAGACCATGGCAAGGTCATTGAATACTTCTGGAACAACATGTGTTACCCTTATTGCTCTCATACTATTCGGTGGGGAAACCACCAAGGTTTTTGCTATTCTTTTATTAGTGGGAGTTATAGTGGGAACCTATTCTTCTATTTTTATAGCCAGTCCCCTATGGGTTATTTTTAAAACATTGAGAGAAAAGGGTAGTAAAAAAGAGGCTCAAAAGGCATAAATATTAAAAAATGTTTAATGTTCTTTTTTAAGTTTGTATTTTTAATATGTTTTTTTGAAGGATTTTGCTTTTAATTGGGGAATTTTACTAAAATACAGTCGTAAATTTTGGGATATTATAGAGAAAAATTTGAGGTGATTGCTTTTGCTCAATTTAGCATTGGTTGCTTCTCTTCTTTTTGCTCTAATAGTTGCAGTTTTTGCTGTCCAAAACAATACACCTGTAGATATTGCTTTTTTGGGTTGGAAATATTCAGGGATATCCCTGGTTTTGGTTATAATTGGTTCAGCAGCTTCTGGAGCATTGATTGTTTTTTTAATTGGGCTTTTTAGGCAGATAAAACTCAGTGTTGAGAACCGTCAGTTAAAAGCAGCTAATGAGAGACTTAGAAAAACAATTGAGGACTTAAGGGCAAAGGAAAATGTACAGAAAAACCAAAATGAGGCAAAAATTACAGAAGATGTTCAGGAATGAAGGCAGAATAATAATTATTTTGAAAAATGGGCGACTTCTATCAGTTTTAAGTTAGCTGGGAGTCGCCATATTTTATGTATTTTTATATTTACCAAGAAGGTGTTTCAAATTGGGAAGCTATTCTGTGGGAAATTGGGAAATATCAAAGAGAAAATATGATCTAATAAGAAAAATAACATCTGCAATTGATATTTCTCCCCTTGTTGCCCAAATACTTATAAATAGAGGTGTTGATTCCGTTGAAGCCGCAAAAGAATTTCTTGAAGCGCCCATATCAAAAATAGCCAAACCACCAGCCCTAGGAGGTTTTGCTGAAGCCGTTGAGCTCATTGAAAAATCCATTAAGTCTTCTAAAAAAATTTTGGTTTTCGGAGATTATGATGTAGACGGGATTACAGCATCTTCCATTATGATAAAAATTTTGAAAATAATTGGCGCAGAAGTTGAGTATTACATACCTGATAGATTTGAAGAAGGCTATGATTTAAATGAAAATGCGGTAAATTTAGTTTCTGAAGAAAATTTTGGGCTTGTTATTACCGTTGACTGTGGAATAAAGGCTTTTGAGCAGGTTGAGTCTATTCGTAAAAAAGGAGTAGGTGTAATAGTTACTGACCATCACGAACCAGGAGAAAGAATTCCCGACGCAGATGTTGTAATAAATCCAAAGCTTTGTTCTAATGATTCTAAAAAGCATCTTGCGGGTGCAGGAGTCTCATTTTTTCTTGCACAGAAGATAGCAGAATATTTTGGTCTGGAGCCGGTTGAGGGTATATATTGTGGGGATATGATAGATCTTGCAGCACTGGGGACAATTGCTGATTCTGTTCCTCTTTTGGGTTATAATCGGATTTTAGTAAAGAACGGACTGGAAAGACTGTTAAACACATTTAATAATGGATTAAAAGCACTTTTGGAAGCAGAAGGGATGCTGGATAAAGAGAACATTTCTGAATTTGAAGCCTCATTTAGAATTATTCCGGTCCTAAATGCGGCGGGTCGAATTGAAAGTGCAGAGGAAGCACTAAAGTTACTGCTGTCGGAATCTCCTCAGGAAGCATGGGAGCTGGCTGTTAGGCTGCAGCGTTTCAATATTGAGCGGCAGTTTTTGGAAAAACAGGTTGTGGAAGATATTCTTAAATATGTTGAGGAAAATGACAGCATTAAAAAGGATAAAGTAATTGTTCTTGCTTCAGAAAAGTGGCATCCAGGTGTGATTGGCATAGCTGCCTCTAAAATTATGGAAAGTTTTAAAAAACCCGTTGTATTAATTTCTGTTCAATCTGGTGTGGGTAAGGGTTCGGGAAGAAGTTATGAAAATTTTGATTTATATGAAGCTTTTAAATACTGCGGTGAGCTGTTTGTTAAATACGGAGGACATCGACAGGCAGGCGGTTTCCTTATAAATACTGATAAAATACCTCTTCTACGTGAGCGGATTAATGATTATGCTGAAAGGTACTTTAGGAGCGAAAATACAAGTGTGGAAAAACCTTGTTTGCATGCTGATTGTGAAGTTTCATTTAGTGAGATACATAAGAGTTTGGCAGAAGAGATTCAGCTTTTAAAACCCTTTGGATGCGGAAATCCACTCCCAAAATTTTTATACAGAAATGCTAAAATTTTAGAATGCCGAGCAGTGGGCAAAAAGCAGGAACATTTAAGAATAGTTTTTGAGGGAGAGAACCATAAATTTAGTGGAATTGGGTTTGGGCTGGCTGAGCGCATGGAAAAGCTGGAAGATAGAGTGGATGTAATCTTTTATCCTGAGATAAATAGTTTCAATGGATATGAAGAAGTACAGTTAAATGTTATTGATATTTTCTCCCATGTTCCAGAACATAAAAAATCTGCTGTACTATTAAAATTAAAATCAAAGGATTTCGAACCTTATAGTGAATTATTGGGATTAAAAAGCCGCGTGCAGTATGTCGGCATGCCGGAAAAAATCCTTAAAGAATTGATTATATATGCAGCACAATCGGAATATACTGGTTGTTTTATATTTCCCCTTCAAAGCATGGCATTGGATTTTGTAAAAACTGCAAGGGAAACCCATGGATTTTTACGAGTCAAACGGGCGGACGGTTCACTGTTTGATGAAGAGATCGATTCCATTATTTCGGCACTTGCGGTGGGAGAAGTTGATGTTTTAATAACAACTTTGGACTGCTGGCAGGCAGTTGAGAATTTGAGAGCTGCTGTAAGTAATGTTCCTAATTTTCTTTGTATTCATCTGGGATATTGGAATAAAAATACAAAGGACCTGAATCAGCTTGTTTATGAAATAAGGGGTATGCTAAAAAATTGGGAAGGTTCCGTTGTTTTTGTGGGCAGCGGACCATTTCTGGAAATGGATTGGCTAAGAAAGGCTTTAGGAATTACAGAAGTTTATAGTATTCAAAAGAACTTTGATGCTGAAATTATAGACATGTCCAATTGTGATAAAGACTGGCTTGCTGATTTTATTTCCCATAAACTGCCTACTGTAATTTTTGTCAACAGTGAGCAGGAAGTTGTTTCATTAGCTGAAGAGCTTAAGATTAATAATTTTGTAGAGCCCTATGAGATTAAATGTTATTTTGGAAGTCTGACAGAAAGTCAGCGGGAATTAGCATTGGGAGACTTTAATAATGGTATAGCAAAAATTTTAATATGTTCCCGCAGACTGGAACAGCATTTGGTAAAAAACGCAGAAAGAGCAGTTATTCATTCTTTTCCTCTCAACATTTTTGATTATGGACGCTTTATTATAGCTCCAAAGCTTTACTTGGCTTATAATAATAGTGGTATACAAAAATCATTTAATTACATAAAAAGATTTTTCCCAAACAGAGATCTTTTAAATAATGTTTTTAAATTATCCATCAGATTGAATTCTTCTGATATTCAAAATATTCTTAGGAAGTTACATGAATATTTTAAAGTAAAAAACAGCAGAAAAATTATCAGCATTCATTCTTTAAAGACTGCCCTTGCAGTGATAAATGAGCTGGGGATATTAGGTAAAAAAGATGTGGGTAAGGTTAATGCTGCAGCATCATGGCGTTTTAGGGAGATACAAAGGGAATATGATGCTTTTTTCAGCCTTTTAAATATGCTGGAATTAAGCTTTGGAGAAGCAGCATTAAATTTTGATGATGATTAAAAATAAGGTTGTGATGATCTATGGATATTAAAACTATAATTGATGCTGTAACTTCCTATAATAAAAAAGCAGATATTTCTCTTATCGAAAGGGCTTACGAGTTTGCATTGAAAGCTCATAAAGGTCAATATCGCCTTTCAGGTGAAGAATATATAGAGCATCCTCTACAGGTTGCTTTAATTCTTGCAGAACTGGAGCTTGATGTTGTGACCATTGCTGCTGGAATACTTCATGATGTTGTGGAGGATACCGAAGTTACTTTAGAGGAGATAAGAAAGGAATTTGGAGATGAGATAGCTCTTTTAGTTGATGGTGTTACTAAACTCAGCCGCATTGAGTTCAATTCTAAGGAAGAACAGCAGGTTGAAAATCTTAGAAAAATGTTTCTAGCAATGGCCAAGGACATAAGAGTCATTCTGATTAAACTTGCGGATCGTCTGCACAACATGCGAACCCTTGCCCATCAGCCTAAAGAAAAACAGAAAGAAATTGCAGAGGAAACGTTGGAGATATTTGCTCCGCTGGCTCACAGGCTGGGTATTTTTAGAATAAAATGGGAGCTTGAAGATCTGTCCCTTCGCTTTCTTAATCCCAATCGGTATTATGCCCTTGTAAAAAAGATTTCCATGCGCCGCCAGGAACGGGAAGAGTATATAAGTAAGGTAATTGAAATACTTAAAGAGGAATTGGAAAAGGTAAATATAAAAGCGGACATAAGCGGCAGGCCCAAACATTTTTACAGCATATACAATAAGATGGTTAGAAAAGGAAAGAGCTTGAATGAAATATATGATCTAATAGCAGTAAGGGTAATTGTGAATAGTGTTAAAGATTGTTATGGGGTGCTAGGAATAATTCATGCTCTTTGGAAACCCATACCGGGAAGGTTTAAAGATTATATAGCAATGCCTAAACCTAATATGTATCAGTCCCTTCATACTACTGTTATAGGCCCGCAGGGAGAGCCCATTGAGGTTCAGATACGAACATGGGAAATGCACAGGACTGCAGAGTACGGTATAGCAGCTCATTGGAAATATAAGAACCAGGTTGAAGGTGATGAAGATTTTGAAAAGAAGCTATCATGGCTGCGGCAGCTTCTAGAATGGCAGAGGGACATGAAAGATGCACGGGAATTTATGGAGTCCCTTAAGATTGATTTCTTTTCTGATAGAGTATATGTATTTACTCCTAAGGGGGATGTTGTGGAATTACCTGCCGGCAGTGTGCCCATTGATTTTGCTTATAAAGTTCACACCCAAGTTGGACATACCTGTGTTGGGGCAAAAGTGAACGGAAAAATTGTTCCCCTTGATTATAAACTTAAAACTGGTGATATAGTTGAAATCATCACTTCAAAAGGAAGCGGTCCAAGCAGGGACTGGCTTAATATTGTCCAGACTTCTCAAGCCAAAAATAGAATAAGAAACTGGTTTAAAAAAATTGATAAAGAAGACAGAGCTGCAAAAGGAAAAGAACTTCTTGAGAAGGAAGTGCTAAAAAGTGGTTTAAAACTGGGAGACATTATTAATAATGATAGACTGTTGGAAATGGGCAGAAAATTTAACTTGAGCAAGATTGAAGATGTCTATGCCGCTATAGGAGATGGTACCATTACTCCACAGCAGGTCATTTCAAGAATCAAGGAAAAATATCTTGGAGATGATGCAAAACAGATAGTACCTGAAATAAAACCTACTGGTAGAACTGATAAATCTTCTAAGGGAATACGTGTAAAAGGTGTAGGGGATATTATGGTGCGGCTTGCAAAATGCTGCAACCCCCTGCCTGGCGATGATATTGTGGGATACATTACAAGGGGACGGGGTATTACTATTCACCGATCCGACTGCCCAAACGTTTTGTATTACCGTTCTGAAGAAGAACAGCGTATTGTAGATGAAGTGTCATGGGACACCAATAACGATGCTACTTATAGGGTGGCTATTGAAATTGAGGCTATTGATAGACCCAGGCTGGCAGCAGATATAATGAATGTGGTAGCTGATTCAAAAATTATTATTAATGCTATTAACGCAAGAGCTGTTTCTAATAAGTTGGCATTGATACACTTGAAAGTTGAAGTAAAATCCATAGAACAAATGGAACGTTTAATGGAAAAGCTTCGTAAAGTTCAGGATGTTTTGGAAGTTAGACGTGTTGTACCCAGACATGAATCTAAAGTTAAAGCCCTGAAGAGTCATGGATAACATTATTTTAAGGTACAAAATATTGAGGTGATTATTTTTGAGAGCAGTGGTGCAAAGGGTTATTAAAGGGGCAGTCCATATATCGGATAAGGAAACTGCTTCCATTGGAAAGGGCCTTGTGGTTCTTTTAGGAGTGGGCGGAGA
>LDZR01001103.1_pt1 | contig 19254 bp, 16 predicted proteins | sample 615371 | NCBI WGS metagenome assembly LDZR01 (sample SAMN03408294, study PRJNA278302) | terrestrial metagenome | isolation source: oil reservoir sample K2 | place: USA: Alaska, North Slope, Kuparuk formation | collected 2013
CCTCTTGACAATTTACAGGGCTGTGTTAAATTTAATTTTCGCGCTAAGTTGTTCTTTGTTAAGAAGTTAAGGGTAGGAGTTGTTTTTAGGAGGGTGCTTAAGCCTCTTGACAAAAAGACAGGTTGTGTTATATTAAATTTTGTCCTTTGAAAATTTTTTTCAAAGGCTCTTGACAAATTTAAAAGTTGTTTTAATTTTTTATTAGAAGTGTTCTTTGAAAATTGAATAGCGTTCGCAAGGGCTCCGCAATTCCTTTTTAAATTAGATTGAAGATTGCGGCCGGCCTGTTTATAGGCAGGTGGCCAGGACAAATTTTCCCTGAGGGTTTGATCCTGGCTCAGGGCGAACGCTAGCGGCGCGCCTAACCCATGCAAGTCGAGCGGGAAAGGGCTTCGGCCGCAAGTTCGGTGATGAAAGGGGGCCTCTGCATAGCAAGCTCCTGCCTGGGGAGGGGCTCGCGGCCCATCAGCTAGTTGGTGGGGTAACGGCCCACCAAGGCGACGACGGGTAGCCGGCCTGAGAGGGTGGTCGGCCACGCGGGCACTGAGACACGGGCCCGACTCCTACGGGAGGCAGCAGGGGGGAATCTTGGGCAATGGGCGAAAGCCTGACCCAGCGACGCCGCGTGGGGGAAGAAGGCCTTCGGGTCGTAAACCCCTGTTCTGGAGGAAGAACCCAGGATAGGTGAATAACCTATCCTGGCTGACGGTACTCCAGGAGAAAGCCACGGCTAACTGCGTGCCAGCAGCCGCGGTAATACGCAGGTGGCGAGCGTTGCCCGGAATTACTGGGCGTAAAGGGTGCGTAGGCGGCCGGACAAGTCATAGGTTAAAGCCCGGAGCTCAACTCCGGAAAGGCCTATGATACTGTCTGGCTTGAGGGCCGGAGAGGCTGGCGGAATTCCCGGTGTAGGGGTGAAATCCGTAGATATCGGGAGGAACACCGGTGGGGAAGCCGGCCAGCTGGACGGTTCCTGACGCTGAGGCACGAAAGCGTGGGGAGCAAACCGGATTAGATACCCGGGTAGTCCACGCCGTAAACGATGGGCGCTAGGTGTGGGGGTGAAAGCCTCTGTGCCGTAGCTAACGCGTTAAGCGCCCCGCCTGGGGAGTACGGCCGCAAGGCTGAAACTCAAAGGAATTGACGGGGGCCCGCACAAGCGGTGGAGCACGTGGTTTAATTCGATGCAAAGCGAAGAACCTTACCTGGGCTTGACATGCTAGGGTTGTACCCTGGTGGAAACACCGGGGGAGCGTAGGGGTTATCTCTACGCGCTCTAGCACAGGTGCTGCATGGCTGTCGTCAGCTCGTGTCGTGAGATGTTGGGTTAAGTCCCGCAACGAGCGCAACCCCTGCCCTTAGTTGCCATCGGTTCGGCCGGGCACTCTAAGGGGACTGCCGGGGATAACCCGGAGGAAGGAGGGGATGACGTCAAGTCCTCATGGCCCTTATGCCCAGGGCTACACACGTGCTACAATGGGGGGTACAGAGGGTTGCGAACCCGCAAGGGGGAGCTAATCCCAGAAAGCCCTCCTCAGTTCGGATCGGGGTCTGCAACTCGACCCCGTGAAGCCGGAATCGCTAGTAATGGCGGATCAGCATGCCGCCGTGAATACGTTCCCGGGCCTTGTACACACCGCCCGTCACACCACGGAAGCTGGCTCCACCCGAAGTCGTTACCCTAACCAGGCTTTGCCTGGAGGGGGGCGCCTACGGTGGGGCTGGTGACTGGGGTGAAGTCGTAACAAGGTACCCCTACCGGAAGGTGGGGGTGGATCACCTCCTTTCTAAGGAGAATTTTAGGGGCTCCTTGCGGACGCTATTCTATATAAATTTTTTATGTTCTTTGAAAGGAATGGGTGAGCGGATTACGGGCCTATAGCTCAGCTCAGGTTAGAGCGCACGCCTGATAAGCGTGAGGTCGGAGGTTCGAATCCTCCTAGGCCCATTCTCTTGATTAGAGGATGGGTTTAGGAGGAAGGCGTGGGGGTGTAGCTCAGTTGGGAGAGCGCCGGCTTTGCAAGCCGGAGGTCGACGGTTCGAATCCGTTCACCTCCACCACTTAATGAAAAGTGGTGGAAAAATTAGATCTTTGACAAGTGAATAAGGGTATCCTTTGGCATCTTTAAGCTGGTTCCTGTAGTCAAGCTACTAAGGGCTAGCGGTGGATGCCTCGGGTGCGGGAGGCGATGAAGGGCGTGGCAAGCTGCGATAAGCCCCGGGGAGCCGCAAGCAGGCGTTGATCCGGGGATGCCCGAATGGGGAAACCCGGCTGGGGTAATACCCAGTCATCCATGGGTTAAGAGCCCATGGAGGCGAGACCGGGGGAAGTGAAACATCTCAGTACCCCGAGGAAAAGAAATCAACCGAGATTCCCTGAGTAGCGGCGAGCGAAAGGGGAGGAGCCTAAACCAGGCAGGTGTAGAAGCCCGTGGGCGTTGCCTGTCTGGGGTCGTGGGACTACACCGGAGAGGGCCACGGACCTCTCGGGGAGTTACAAAACCGCCTCTCTAGCCGAAGGCGCCTGGAATGGCCCGCCGGAGAGGGTGAAAGCCCCGTAGGCGAAAGGGAGGCGGTCTCCCTGGGTGTAGATCCCGAGTAGCACGGGACACGTGGAATCCCGTGTGAATCTGGGGGGACCACCCTCCAAGGCTAAATACTACCCGCACACCGATAGTGCACTAGTACCGTGAGGGAAAGGTGAAAAGAACCCCGGGAGGGGAGTGAAATAGAACCTGAAACCGCTAGCCTACAAGCAGTCGGAGGGAAGGAGAAATCCTTCCTGACGGCGTGCCTTTTGCATAATGAGCCCGGGAGTTGCCGTCAGTGGCGAGGCTAAGCCGTTGAGGCGGAGCCGTAGCGAAAGCGAGTCCGAATAGGGCGTTAAGTCGCTGGCGGCAGACCCGAAGCGGGACGATCTACCCATGGCCAGGGTGAAGGTGGGTTAATCCCCACTGGAGGCCCGAACCGGTGGAGGGTTAAAACTCCTCGGATGAGCTGTGGGTAGGAGTGAAAAGCTAATCGAGTCCCGTGATAGCTGGTTCTCCCCGAAATGCATTGAGGTGCAGCCTCGAGTGGTCGCTGCCGGGGGTAGAGCACTGTTTGGGCTAGGGGGCTTACCAGCCTACCGAACCCAGGCAAACTCCGAATACCGGCAAGCGCAGCTCGGGAGTGAGTCTTAGGGCGATAACGTCCTAGGACGAGAGGGCAAGAACCCAGACCGCCAGCTAAGGCCCCTAAGTCCTGGCTAAGTGGTAAAGGAGGTGCCCCTGCTAAGACACCCAGGATGTTGGCTTAGAAGCAGCCATCATTTAAAGAGTGCGTAACAGCTCACTGGGCGAGCGGGGGTGCGCCGAAAATTACACGGGGCTTAAGCCAGGCGCCGAAGCTGCGGGCTGAAAGGCTTTGAGCCTTTCAGCGGTAGGGGAGCACTCTAGTTGCCGATGAAGGTAGCTCGTAAGGGCTACTGGAGGTGCTGGAGGAGAGAATCCGGGCACGAGTAGCGATAAGGAGGGTGAGAATCCCTCCCGCCGTAAGCCCAAGGTTTCCTGGGGAAGGGTCGTCCGCCCAGGGTTAGCCGGCCCCTAACCTGAGGCCGAAAGGCGTAGGGGATGGGAAGAGGGGTTAATATTCCCCCGCCACCAGAGTGGAGGCCAAGGGGTGACGCAGAAGGGAAGGGCTCCGGGGCTGTATGGTTGGCCCTCCAAACCTCTAGCCCGATGATGGACCGAGGCAAATCCCGGTCCGGAGGGTGAGGGGGAGTAAGTAACCGAGAGCTACGGCTCTCGGGAAGGAGCTCGGACCACGCTGCCAAGAAATAGCCTCGTGGCCGTTGAAGCTCTGGTGACCGTACCGCAAACCGACACAGGTGGGCGGGCAGTAATCTGCCAAGGCGCGTGGGGCAACCCTGGCTAAGGAACTCGGCAAATTGGCCCCGTAACTTCGGGAGAAGGGGTGCCCGCGTTAGGTGTAGGCCCTTGCGGTCGAAGCCGAGGCGGGTTGCAGGGAAACGGCGGTGGCGACTGTTTACCAAAAACACAGGGCTCTGCTAACTCGTAAGAGGACGTATAGGGCCCGACGCCTGCCCGGTGCTGGAAGGTGAAGGGGTGGGGTTAGCGGAGATTAATTCCGCGAAGCTCTGCCCTTAAGCCCCAGTAAACGGCGGCCGTAACTATAACGGTCCTAAGGTAGCGAAATTCCTTGTCGGGTAAGTTCCGACCTGCATGAATGGCGTAACGACTGCCGCGCTGTCTCGGCCAGGGGCCCAGCGAAACTGTAGTCTCGGCGAAGATGCCGAGTACCCGCGGTGGGACGGAAAGACCCCGTGGAGCTTTACTGCAGCTTGGCATTGAACCTTGGGGTAGGATGTGCAGGATAGGTGGGAGGCTGTGAAGCAGGGGCGCCAGCTCCTGTGGAGCCACCGGTGAGATACCACCCTTCCTGCCTCAGGGTTCTAACCTGCGGAAGAAAGCCTTCCGAGGGACAGTGCCTGGCGGGCAGTTTGACTGGGGCGGTCGCCTCCTAAAGAGTAACGGAGGCGCCCAAAGGTCCCCTCAGGTGGTATAGAAATCCACCGTTGAGTGTAAGGGCATAAGGGGGCTTGACTGCGAGGCCGATAGGCCGAGCAGGGGGGAAACCCGGGCCTAGTGACCCGGCGGTCCTGAGTGGAAGGGCCGTCGATCATCGGATAAAAGTTACCCCGGGGATAACAGGCTGATCGCTCCCAAGAGTTCACATCGACGGAGCGGTTTGGCACCTCGATGTCGGCTCATCCCATCCTGGGGCTGGAGAAGGTCCCAAGGGTCGGGCTGTTCGCCCGTTAAAGGGGTACGTGAGCTGGGTTCAGAACGTCGTGAGACAGTTCGGTCCCTATCCACCGCGGGCGCAGGAGGCTTGAGGGGAGCTGCCCCTAGTACGAGAGGACCGGGGTGGACGCACCTCTGGTGTCCCGGTTGTTCCACCAGGAGCAGAGCCGGGTAGCCATGTGCGGAAGGGATAACCGCTGAAAGCATCTAAGCGGGAAGCCCACCCCAAGATTAGGCCTCCCGAGGGTGGGGCAACCCACCCCCTGAAGGGCCCAGGGAGACTACCTGGTTGATAGGCCAGAGGTGGAAGCCCAGCAATGGGTGGAGCCTACTGGTACTAATCGCCCGTGCGGCTTGGCTGCAGTACCAGCTTAAAAGTTCCAAAGGATACCCCATTCACTTGTTAAAAATATTAAAGTTTCCCGGGTGCCTATACCGGAGGGGCCACACCCGTTCCCATTCCGAACACGGAAGTTAAGCCCTCCAGGGCCGATGGTACTGGGGCGTTACCGCCCTGGGAGAGTAGGTCGGTGCCCGGGATTTTTTTATTTTTATACCTAAATTAAATCTTTTTAAAAATCTCTTTAAAAAGTTCTCAAAATCAAAAATCAAGGTATAATAAACTTTTATGAATTCTGTCTTTAAGTTGACAGGTATTTTGGTTTTATCGATTTTTCTTTTCTTCTCTATAATTTTAGCAGCTGGGTTTATTTATCTTAAGGTTAGTCTCCCAAGTATTTCTAAGCTTAAAAACTACCGACCAGAACAAACAAATTTGGTATACGATATTCATGGGAATCTGGTAGGTTTTATCGGTCCAGTAAGGCGTGTTTTTGTACCTATAGATAAAATCCCTCCTCATGTAATCCAAGCTTTTTTAGCTGCAGAAGATGCTAATTTCTATAAACATAAAGGGATAGATTTTTGGAGTTTATTAAGGGCACTTTACAAAAATATCGTTCATGGTAAGGTAGTCCAAGGCGGTAGTACCATTACTCAACAGGTAGTTAAGTCCCTTGTCCTTTCTCCTGAAAGGACGCTTAGAAGAAAAATCAAAGAGATGTTTTTGGCCTGGCAAATTGAAAAATATCTAACCAAAGATCAGATTCTAACCATATATTTGAATCATATTTACTTAGGGGAAGGGGCTTATGGAGTAGAAGCTGCTGCCCTTACTTATTTTAACAAACATGTCTGGGAGTTAGACTTAAACGAGGCAGCGGTTTTGGCAGGTTTACCGGCAGCCCCTTCTAAATATAATCCCCTTCAAAATTATAATCTTTCTATAGCTAGAAGAAACTATGTGCTTAAAAGAATGGCAGAGGTAGGTTTTATTTCTCCTGAAAAAGCTCAGGCTATTTCATCTCAACCTATACATTTAAACCCTAAAAATGTTAACATTCCTGTTTATGCAGCCTACTTCTTAGATGTGATAAAAGAAGAACTTAAAAAATTATTCCCTTCTGAGGTAGTAGAGAGGGGGGGACTTGTAGTCTATACTACTCTTGATTTAGAGTGGGAAAAGAAGGCATATGAAAACCTTATGAACACCCTTAGTCGTATGTTTACGAACAGAGAACCTCCAGAGATAGCAGTAGTTTGTATGGAAAACAAAAACGGAGGAGTAAGGGTTCTTATCGGAGGAAGAAACTATTTGGCTTCTCCTTATAATAGAGCTATTCTAGCTAAAAGACAACCTGGGTCTGCGTTTAAGCCTTTTATCTGGGCTAAGGCTATTGAAGATCGAGTAGTCTCTCCAGAGGATGTAATTCCCGATGAACCTATAACTCTTCCTGGAGGCGACCAGGGCAAAGATTGGTCACCTGGAAATTATGATGGGCAGTATTTAGGTCCTATAAGCTTAAGGGATGCCTTAGCCAAGTCAAGAAACGTAGTAGCAGTAAGGCTTGCTTTGATGCTAGGAAGAGAAAAAATTTATGATATGGTTCAAAAATTAGAACTTAACATCCCTAGAGATTTTAATTATAGTATAGCCCTTGGTTCTTATGAATTAACTCCGATAGAGCTCACAAGGAGCTTTACTATTTTCCCTAACTTAGGTCGTATGGTAAAACCTAAGTTTATAGAAGAAGTGAGAGATAGTTTGTTTGCTAAAACCCCTATTTACAAAACTGATGTGGTAGCTAAGCCGGTAATTTCTCCTTACACTGCTTCTATAATGAATGATTTCCTACAGGCAGTAGTTCTTTATGGAACAGGAACTTGTGCCAGGGGATTGGGTGTGCCGGTAGCTGGAAAAACCGGTACTACCCAGGAATATAGAGATGCTTGGTTTGTGGGGTTTACACCTACCTATACTTGTGGTGTTTGGGTTGGTTATGATTCAGGTAAGACGTTAGAAAGAGGGGAAACAGGAGGAAGGGTTGCTTGTCCTGTTTGGTTAAGCGTAATGAAAGGAACTAATCATAAACCTCAAGGGTTCTTTTTATATACAGAGAATACAGAGACTCAGAATCAAGAAAATACTGAAAATTTAGAAAACCAATAAATTTTTTTCTTCTTTCCGTTTTTGGGGGATATCTTTTATATTGTCTTTCTTAAATTCAGCTATTTCAAACTTAGTCTCAAGTTTTTCCAAAGCTTCCTTTATTTTAGCCTCTTCAACAGCTTGGAAACGAATAAAAACTCTTTTTTTACAGGTATCATCTATACAAAATTCGTCTCTCCAGCAAAAAATGGTATAAATATTTATTTGTAAATTCTTAAAAATTTCTAAAATCTCAGGAAGTTGATAGGGTGAGTTGATATAAAGGGCTACATGATAAGGACTGAAATAAGCCCCAGTTAGTTGAACAAAAAGTTTAAAAATGTCTGTTTGAGTGATAATCCCTATAACATAATTATTTTCATTAACTACCGGAAGTCCAGAGATTTTGTTTTCAAGCATAAGGACAGAAGCTTTTTCTATGGTATCTTCTGGAGATACGGTGATAGGGTCTGGGGTCATGATGTCTTTTACTTTTAGGTTTAAAAAAAGGTCATAAAGTTCTTTTAGGTCAACCCCTACGAATTTTGGTGGGGTAGCCTCTTTTATGTCTGTTTGGGTAACAATTCCTACTAGTTTTCCTCCTCTGGTTATGGGAATCCTTCGTATTTGGTGTTCCTTTAAAAGTTGAATAGCCCTGGTTATAGGTTCCTCTTCTTCTAAGGTAATCACTTCTTCAGTCATCCAATTTTTTACTAACATCTTAATCCCCTCCAGTTTTATTAGCCTGGAGTTGCATAACTATGTAATCCTGACAATAAAAAGTTTACTCCAAAATAAGTAAAAAGTACAGAGGCAAACCCTATGATGTTTAGCCAGGCAAGTTTTTTCCCTCCCCAATCTTTAGAACCTTTTATTAAACGAAGATGGATGGCTCCGCCATAGATAAGCCAGGTGATAAAAGACCAGGTTTCCTTAGGGTCCCAGCTCCAGTAGCTTCCCCAAGCTTGCTCCGCCCAAACAGATCCGGTGATAATACCTAAGGAAAGCCAAAAGAAACCAAAAAGCATCAGTCTATATATAAAATGTTCTAAAGAAACTTGCAAAGAGGCTGAGAGAGTTTTATTAGCTCCGATGAGATAAAACAGGCTTAGACCAAAGGTAACGGCAAAAGCCCCATATCCCAAAAAACAGGTAACTACATGGGCTATCAACCAATTACTTTTTAGGGCTGGGAGAAGTGGCTTGATTTCAGCAGGAGCTTTAAGAGAGGCATAGGCCATGATAAAAGCAGTCAAAGTAAAGGTAATGCTTCCTAAGGCTTTAGAAGGAAATTTAAACTCCATAACAAGATAAATTAATGCAATACATAGTCCAAAAAAGACCAAAGATTCATAAAGGTTGGAAAGAGGAACGTAGCCAAAGCCAGCTTGATGGGTTTGATACCATCTAATAAAAAAAGCCGCGAGGTTTAAAAACAACCCAGCCCAACCAATGGTAGAACCTACAAATCCTCCCCAATCCCACTTAAAAACCCAATGTATAAAATAAATTAAAGCCGCAACAAAATAGACAAAAGTGGCTAAACTAAAAACTAAACTGTTTTCTGGAAGTAAAGTTCGGAAAATAGCTATATACAAGATTATGGCTAACAAAAAACCAAAAATAACATTTTTAAATCTCATCAAGCTCCTCCCGGAAAGCTATAGTTTAAAAAAAGTATACTTAAAAAAACAAAAAAAACAACAACCTAATAACATTTTTAAATTTTACAAGATGATGTTCAATTCTTTTAGAAGAGGCAAAAGGGTATAACAAATTTCTACCCAATCTTTTTTACCTTCTTCTACCTCGTCCATAAAGGCTTCAAGTTTTCTGGTAAACTCCTCAGATACATAGGTTTCAAACCTTGACCTTAGATATTCGTATACCTGTTTTCCTAAGGCTGTAGGAACAAGTCCTCCGTTTTTCAGCTCATAAACATAATACTTATTTAAAAGGGTAGAAACAATTTCTGCATAAGTAGATGGTCTACCTAACCCTCTTTTTTTCATTTCCTGGATCAGAGTCCCCTGATTAAAAAGAAAAGCTTTAGGTATTTTTTGTAACTTAATGTTGTTTATGGTAAAAGAAGGAGAAACGGGGAAAAGATGTGGTTTGGTCCAAACTAAATCATAACCGTTTGAAAGTATGTCTACTATCACTTCTTCTTCCCAGGCGAAAAAGGGAAGGACCAACTTAAGGTTCTTTTTTAAGACTTTAGTTTTTCTCATCTGACTTGCTATAAATCTTCTAAAAATAAGGTCATACAATCTAAAACTATCCTTATAATTTTTAAAAGAGATTAATCCGTGGGCTACCCTTAGTTTTAGTTCTTCTACATCCCAGGGACGGGTAGGCCTTATACCTTCATGGGCTCCTTCACTAAACCATTCTCTCGGATAGAATAACTCTTCTCCAAAATGTTCTGAGATATAAGGTTTAGCTACCTGAAACCGTCCTACGTCTGAAATTCGAGTTGAATCTGTTCGATGATAGGTGATTAAACCGAGTTCAAAGAGTTCTTGCAAAAGAGACATGGTATAGGAGGTAGAAAACCTGAAGAAATTATAGGCTTCTTCCAGTATGGTGTCTGTGGTATAAGGAGGAGGTGGAGAAAGTTCATCTTCTTTTTGGCCTTCTAAGGTAATTTTAGCCTGAGGTAGGTGTTGTTCTAATTTCTCTGCAATTTCTTTTTCTTCTACCTCGATAAAAAGGGGATATTCATTTATCGTAAAGTTTATTCGATATTTGTGTTGCTTACTTAGTTTTTCTCTTTCTATTACCCATCCTAAAACCGGAGTTTGCACCCTACCTGCTGAGAGATAGTTTTTGTGGAAAACTTTCCATAATTCCTGAGAAAGAGAAAACCCTACCCAACGATCTGCCACCCTTCTGGCTAACTGGGCTTTAACCCGAGGAAGGTTTATTTCTTGAGGGGTTTCAAAGGCTTTTTTAAGGGCTCTTACCGTAACTTCGTGAAACTCTAGTCTTTTAATATTTTTTTGAAAGGGTTTCAGATTAATGTAAATGTCATAAGCAATCTTTTCTCCCTCTGAGTCAGGATCTGAGGCAATAAAGGTTTGGTCTGAACAAAAACTAAGGATCCTAAGCCCGTCTACAATGTCAGCTTTGTCAAAGATGTTTTCTTTATCCTTTATTTCTTCTTCATCCACATATTGTTCTCCTGTTTCTCTGTCTATTTTTATGGTATTAAAAACAGGATGAAAAGTTCCGTTATTCTTTAAAACTCCAAATATCCCCTTTTTTCTGGAAAGGTTATAAAGATGCCCTAAAGAAGCACAGACAGAAAGCAGGGTATTTTCCATCGGTATTTCATAAACCCATAGGTTGGTGTACCTTCTAACCGAGGGTTTTCCAAAGAAGCTAGCTATGGTTTTGGCTTTATGAGGGGATTCTACGATAAGAAGGTAGTTCTTAAAATCTATCTTTTCAGCTGAAATTTTTTCTCTTTCTTGTTTTATTTGGGTATCAAGCTCGATTATTTTTTCAAAATTCACCTCTGTTAACTCTACTTCATCCCCTAAATAAAACCTTAGTCTTTTTTTAAGACTGTTTAAGGCTTTAAAACTATCTACCAAGATAACCGAAAGTCCTGGCATAAGTCCTTTAGTAGTGAGCCTTGAAACCCTTCCTGAAGCCTGAAGGTAAGAAGAAGCGTTTCCCACGATAAGATGGTAATTTCCGTTTTCGTCCCGTTCTAAGAAAACTTCTTCGTTGGTTTTAAGTTTTTCTATGAACTCAGGGTTCTTAAGCCGTTCTTCTATAAATTCCTTGATCGATAATACCTTTTTATACAACCCTTCATACTTAGGGAGGTCTTCTTCTCTTAAGGTTAAAAATCTTCTAAGGTAGTTTACATGTGATAAGGCGGTTATCCGTTCGTCGTCTTTAAAAAGAGGCATAAGAGATAAAAGCAAACTGTACAAAAATTGAGGAGCAACAGAAAGGGAAAAGCTTACCTCGTTTTTCATAAGGGGGAAAACATGCTTGGGTACTCCTAAAAAAATGGCGTATCTCAAAATCTCAGGTAAATCCAATCCTCTGACCAAGGGGTTACCAAGATGACATAACCCTACTGCAACCTCTACCTCTCCTTGTTTTAACTTATTTAAAAGGTCTTCTTCACTGACCTCCAAGTAAGAAATCGCTTTTACACCGTTTTCTCTGAGCTGTTCTGTAAACTTCTCTACGTAAGTCCTTCCATAAGATTCTTCTACAAAAACAAGCCCTCCTTTACCTAAGGCTTTTATCAATTTTACCGCTTCTTCAGAAAGTCTTTGTATATCTCTTGGTTCTCCGACGTCAAGATAGGTGTCGATTACCTTTCTTAGGGTGGAGACAAAACGTGTTATTTCAAACCCAAGCAAGTTTTGAAAAAGAAGGACTCGGTTGGTTCTTGGTTTTAATGTAGCAGAGGAGATGATGAGCTGTTTTTGAGTACTTCGATGGTTTTTTTTGATTTTTAAAAGCTCAGAATAGTCTTCCTCGGTTTTATCTCTCTTTAAAGCCAGCTTTATCTCTTCTTCAGAGAACCCCAGTAATAAAAACAAGTTGTCTACGTTTTTACTGCTTTTTAAAAAAGAATCTACGTCATCGACGAAGATAAGAGAAAAGTCTAAAGATTTAAGGATTTCAAAGTTTTTATGCATAAAGGCGGAAGTACAGATAAACACATCAAAATTCTGTTTTTCTAAGATTTCTTTTTCTTTTTTTTGCCCGGTATAGGCTAGAATTCTTTTTTTCTTTAAAGCGAGGGAGGAGGTTCTATCTATAAAGTCGTTTAGCTTGGTTTCTACCTGATTGACCAGCATTTTGGTAGGTACGATAATAAGGGCTTTTTTGGGGGTAAGAAGAGCACTAATAAGACCAAAGGTTGATTTTCCAGTTCCTGTAGGGGCGATGATAGCAAAAGATTCCCCTAAAAATAACCTCTTAGCCCAGTTTATCTGTAAAGAAGAAGGTTTAGCCCCGATGATTTCTTTAAACAACTTACTAAAATTAGAAACTTGTTTTTCTACTTCTCCAAAGATCTTTAACTGTTTTAAAGTTTTTTCTTTCTCTAAAATTTCACAAATCTTTAAGATCGAGGGATTTGAAGGTATTTTTCCTTCGGGAAGACAGTTTTCACAAGGAATTCCTTTACCAAGTCTTTCATCTGAGACTATCCCTTTACAGTTAGGGCACCCATTTTCCAAAAAATAAAGCATTTTTCACCCTCTTAAAATGTTTTTAATGTTGTTTATTTGAAACATAAGGAACATAGCAAATTTGTTTCAGTTGTAATCTTTATAAAATAGTTTAAACTAAAATTTATGCAATACTCAAACATAATATATTTAGATTATAACGCTACTACTCCTGTTTTACCAGAAGTTTTAGATGTGTTCAACAAATATTCTTCAGAAGAGTTCGCTAACCCAAATTCTGCTCATGTATTAGGTAAAAGGGCTAAGTTAGCCCTTGAAAAGTTTAGAGAAGAGGTAGCAAGCCTCTTAAATGCTTCTTCCGAAGAAATATTTTTTACCTCAGGAGGAACAGAATCTAATCATCTGGCTTTGTTAGGAGTAGCTCTTGCAAAGGGGAAGGGTCATATTTTGGTGAGTTCCTTTGAGCATCCTTCGGTGTTAAACCCAGCGGTGAAGCTGTTAGAGATGGGATTTGAGGTAGATTTTTTGCCTGTGAATTCCCAAGGTTATGTAGACCCTGAAGAAGTCCAAAAAAGAATCAAGAAAAACACCTTTTTAGTTTCTGTGATGTTAGCCAACAATGAGATAGGTACCATTCAACCAGTTGAAGAAATTGCTAAGATTTGTCAAGAAAGGGAAATAATATTTCATACTGATGCCTGTCAAGCTGTAGGTAAGATACCGGTAGATGTAAAAAAAATAGGGTGTGATCTTCTATCCTTTGCAGGTCACAAGATGTATGCACCTAAGGGGATAGGAGGTTTGTTTATAAAAAAAGGATTTTCTATATCCCCTCTCTTTTTAGGGGGAGGACAAGAAAAAGGGATAAGGCCTGGGACAGAACCGGTAGGTCTGATAGCTGCCCTGGCTAAAGCAGCAGAGATAGCTAAAAAAGACGTAAGTTTTGAGGCAGAAAGACTTATCTACTTAAGAGAAACCCTTTATGAGGGTCTTAAAGAGGTTTATCCAAAAATTTACCGCTACGGGATTCCTGAGAAAACTCTTCCCAATACCTTAACTGTTTCTTTCGTAGGTAAAATAGGGAGTAAAATCTTGGAAGACCTCCCAGAGGTGTGTGCTTCTACCGGGTCTGCTTGCCATGACCGGAAAGGTTCAAATACTTTGATCGCTTTAAAAGTGCCTGAAGAAATAGCTCAAGGCACCATCCGGTTCTCCTTAGGTAGATATACTACCTTCGAAGACATAGAAAAGGTTATAAAAATTTTTCAAGGTTATTTTAGATTAAAAAATTAACATGTTTAAAACCATAGGTCAGGTTTTTTTAGTAAAACCAGGTAGCCTTTCTGCCGAAGAAAAGGAACTCTATCGAGACCTCCAGTTTACTAATTTTATTTTTTTCAAAGAACATTTTCAGGAAGATTTTCCAGAGTTTTTAGATAGATTAAAAGCTTCAGTAGATAGTTTTAACTTTTTAGCTATAGACCAAGAAGGGGGGAGGGTTTGTCGTATACCAGGAGAATTCCCTTCTCCTCTGGAGATCAGTCTAAACTATCAAAAAAATAAAGATCTATCTTTGGTAAAAAAATGGGCTCAAAGTCTTGCGAAAACAGTGGTTGAAAAAGGGCTTAACCTTAACCTTGCTCCTGTAGTAGATTTAGCAGGAGAGGAAGCTCCAGAGTTTTTAAGGTCTCGTACCTTGGGAAACGACCCTGAACTGGTTAAATTTTTAGGAGAGATTTTCATCTCAGAACATAAAAAACAGGGGTGTTTCTGCTGCGTTAAACATTTTCCAGGGTTAGATGAGGTTACCATAGACCCTCATAAAGACCTTCCTGAAAAGGAGAAAATTAATTCTTCTTCCCTTGAAGTTTTCCGGTTTTTTGCTGAAAAGGGGGTTCCTTTTTTTATGACTACTCACCTAATAGTAAAAAGTTTAGACGTTTTACCAGCTACTTTTTCTTTAAAAGTGATAAAGCTGTTAAGAGATAATCTCGGGTTTAAAGGCTGTATCATCACCGATGATTTAAACATGGGGGCTTTAGGAAAATGGGAACTTTCTGAAAGGATTGTTTTAAGTTTGGCAAGTGGACACAACTTTCTTATATTTTGTGGAACCTTCGAAGAATTAGCTTATCATTTGTTTGAGATTAAAACCGAGATTGAAAAAAGCCCAACCTTACGAGAAAGGCTTTCTGAAAGTTTTTATGTGTTAGATAGGGTTAAGAGGTGGATTTATGAGTGAAGAGATTAGCTACCAAGAGATAGTCAATAAAGTAAAAGAGGCCTACATAAGAGCTTGCAAAAGCCTTCCTTCAGAGGTTTTAGAGGCCTTAACCAAGGCTTTAGACGAAGAGACCGAACCTTTGGCTAAAGCGGGGTTAGAGGTGTTGATAGAAAACGCAGAAATCGCTAAAAAAGAAGATCTTCCTATCTGTCAAGACACAGGTATTCCGGTTGTTTGGGTTAAAATCGGAGAGGAGGTGTGTATAAAAAATTTAGAAAAGGCTATCAACGAAGGTCTCTTTTTAGCATACAAAGAAGGATTACTTAGGGCTTCGGTATGTGAAGTGCTTACCAGAAAAAACACCGGAACCAATACCCCGGCGGTAATCCATTATGAATTAGTCCCAGGTAAGGTTTTGGAAATACACATCCTTCCTAAGGGATGTGGTAGCGAAAACATGAGTGCCCTTGCCATGTTACCTCCTTCAGCAGGGGTAGAGGGGATTAAAAGATTCGTGGTGGAAACTGTTAAAAAAGCTGGTCCTAATCCTTGTCCTCCTGTAACCGTAGGGGTGGGGATAGGAGGTACCTTTGAAAAAGCAGCCTTTCTAGCCAAAAAGGCACTTTTTAGACCCTTTGGGACTTTTCATCCAGAGGAGGAGATAGCTAAACTTGAAAAGGAGCTCTTATCTGAGATAAATTCTCTTATGATTGGCCCATTGGGTTTAAAAGGTAAAACTACCGCCTTAGCCGTTCATATAGAGACTTATCCTTCTCATATTGCCAGCCTTCCGGTAGCCGTAAACTTTCAATGTCATGCCTATCGGATAGCAAAAATAAAGTTTTTATAAAAGGAGCAAACATGAAAAAGTATTTCTGGATGGTTTTTATCTTTTTGGTATTTTTTTTAGGTGGCTGCGGAAAGAAAAACCCACCTTTACCTCCCTCTAAAAGTATTCCTAAAGAGTTTTCTTTTGAGGTAAAACCTACAGAGGCAGGTTTTGACCTGATAGTTTATCTTCCTACAGAGACTAAGGGAGGCTATCCTTTAATAAAAATTAGTTCTCTTATCATAGAAAAAGAAGAGATATCTTTAGATTCTCCTAAGGCTAAACCTAAAATTTATGAAATCAAACTTTCCCCTAAACTTCATTCTGCAGGAAATTTATACGTGTATCACGACTATCAGGTTAAACATCGTCATAGATATAAATACAGGATTAAAATAAAGAAAGATTTTTTAGTTAAGACCGATTGGTTTGAGTTTCCTGAATATTTATACTGGCATAATCCTCCTCTTTTCCCTGAGAACATCTCTTTTCAGGTTCTACCAGAAAAGGCGGTGCTTTTAACCTGGAAAAAGCCAGAAAAAGACATAGAAGGCCTTTCTATCGATTACCCAATCTCTTATGAGATTGAAAAAATTTCTGGCCCTAAGGTTGAGAGTTTTTATGTGAGAAAAGAAGAGTTTTTTGAAAAACTATCAGATGTTAATAAGACCTGCTATCGGATAAGAAGTATTTTGAATTTTCGAGGCACTCAGATCCCAGGTCCTAAGAGTCCTCCTCTGTGTTTGGAATAACAGGCTGATAAAAATACAGAGTAGTTTCTCCGTAGGTTTTGACTTTAATCAAGACAAACCGGTCGGTTTTTTCTGGTAGGGGTATTCCTGTAGCTTCTTCTACCATTATTATGGCTTCTTGGTCTAAAATTTCTGTAGGCAAGGCCTTAAGGGTTTTAAGGCTCAGCCCGGTTTTATAAGGTGGGGTGATAAAGACCAAATCAAACTTAACCTGAGGATAGGCTTGGCTAAGCTTAGATAGACCTTCTGGTAGTTTAAGTTTTAAAACCAAGGCCTTTTCTGTAAGTTTAAGTTTTTCTAAATTTTTATGAATCAGAGAAAGGCTTAAGTTGCTAAAGTCTACAAAAAAAACCAGATCCGCCCCCCTTGAAAGTGCTTCTATTCCAAGAGCTCCTGTCCCTGAAAACAGGTCTAACACTTTAGCCTCAGAAAGGTCTTGTCCTAAAAGGTCAAAAAGAGATTTCCTGATCCTGCTTCTTAAAGGGCGGATGCTTAAGTCTTTAGGTGGAGGAAGAAAAAGCTTTTGTCCTTTTAAATAGCCTCCGGTGATTTTCAAACTAAAGGGCCCTTTATTTTAGAAGTTCTAACCAGGTCTGAGGTAAAGAAAAATAATAAGGATTCAACCCAGGATGATAATATTTACCAGAAAGTAGTTGTTTAGGATTAAGCCAATCTTTTGGCTCTTTGGTAGCCAAGAAAAAGGCGATCTCTTCTCCATAGCAAGGAACATAGCAGCGTACTATCTTTACATAAGGGAAGACCTGAGAAATTTTAGGATAGGCTTCTTTTATGATATGAGGAAAATAAATCGGTAGACTAGCTTGCTGGATAAATACCCCATAAGGTTTAAGCACCTTTAAAGCTTCTTGATAAAACTCAACGGTATATAAGGTTTTAGCAGGTCCTACCGGGTCGGTACAATCAACTATTACCAAATCAAACCCCTCTGAAGGGCTCTCTTTTAGCCCTAAATAGCCGTCTTTAATCACTAAGTTGACCTTTGGGTCGTTATAATCTCCAGAAATTTTAAAAAAGTATTTTTGACATAAATCAAACACTAGGGTATCTATTTCAAACTGAATGATCTTTTTTATAGTAGGGATTTTTTGAAGTTCTCTTAGAACTCCTCCGTCCCCCCCTCCAACTATTACAACCTCTTCAGGGGGGGTAGGGAGAAGACTGATAGGAAGATAGGTTATGGTCTCATGATATATAAACTCGTCTTTTTCTGTAAACTGAACGATTCCATCTAAAACAAAAAAATAACCCCAGGAAGGGTTTTTAAAGATTTGTATTTCTTGTAACCCTTTTTCTTCAAAGACTAATTCAACCTTGTAAGAATGTCCAAAATCTTTAAAGATTTTTTCTCGCCACCAAAAACTTCCAGTCAAGTTTCGCCTCCCTCTGATAAAGTATCCTGAGAAAGTCCTCTTGCAAACTCAGCGATATAGACGTTTTGCGGACGAAGATTACGTTGAAGATTGGCTAAGATTTTATGAGCTTTTTCTTTATTTTCTGCCAAGATGTCTAAGGCAGAGTATCCTTTTTCTGGCCAGGTATGGATATAGATATGAGAAGAACCTAAATTAACCTGAGCAGAAACCCCAAAGGGCTGAAACTGATAACTTACCGCAGAAACCTCTTTTAACGCACCGTTAGGTGCTATGGCTTCTTTTAAAGCTTGTTCAACCACCGGAGCTTCAGCCAAAAGTTCAAAAGGGGAACCCCAAAACTCAGCGATGATATGATAGGACCAAACACATCGTTTAAGTGCACCTTGCTGGGTAGGGCAGGTATTCAACCTTTCAAACTGACACACGGTTTGGACTGTACTCATGTTTCACCTCCTCCCAGGCAAGGTGCCCGGTTTTTAGTTTTTAGTATTCCAATAAAAAAATCGGGACGGGCGGATTTGAACCGCCGACCCCCCACACCCCAAGCGGGTGCGCTTCCAAGCTGCGCTACGTCCCGATTAAGAAGACAAAAATAACCTATTTAAGTTTAAACTCTATAATAAAAAATCTTTAAAAAATGTCAAGAGGTTAAGGAAAATTTTTGTTTGTTCAGATTTCTAAAGAGTTTTTACGTTTTTTTAAGGTTTATAAACCTTAATCAAAGTTATTGCTTTTCTCAAGGTTCAAGAATAAAATTATATCATGCTTAAATTTTTTTACTTATTAAAAGACCCGCGAAACCTCCCGCAAGTTTTTGAAAAGATTAACTCAAAAGAGATTATTTTGGTTCCTTTAGAAAAAATTTCAGAACTTCCTAAGGAAGAGGTTATAACCTTTGATGCCATTTTGGTGCTAGGAGGAGATGGCACCTTCCTAAGGGCTGTCCCTTTCGCCTATACTTACGACCTTCCTTTGATAGGGGTTAATCTGGGAAATTTTGGTTTTTTAACCGAGGTTTCTTTAGAAGAATTACCATATCTTTTAAGGCTAATCAAAGAAGGAGAGGCTAAAATTCAAAAAAGAACGCTTCTTGAGATTACCTATCAGAATGAGACCTTTGTTGCTCTAAACGAAGGGGCTATCATGAAAGGTCCTTTGGGTAAGGTGATATATTTGAGCCTGCAGGTTGAGGGCTATCATCTTACTACCATCCCTGGTGATGGGTTGATCATCTCTACCCCAACCGGGTCGACTGCTTATAATCTTTCAGCCGGAGGTCCGGTTATCCATCCAGAGGCACAAGTTTTTGTCTGCACACCGATCTGTGCTTTTAAAATAAACCTACGTCCCTTTGTTATTCCAGATAACTTTGAAACCGTGGTAATCTTAAACAAAAAAGGAAAAGGGGAGAACGAAGAAGTTCATCTTCTCATCGACGGACAGATTAACTTAGTAGTGCAGGAAGATCAACCTCTTCGTTTTAAAAAAGCCCCAAAACCTCTTAAAATTCTTACCTTACCAGAGAAAAATTATCTAAAAATTTTAAAGTCTAAGTTTAATTGGTAAAAAAGTCTTTTAAACCTCCTCTTTTTTT
>LDZR01000829.1_pt1 | contig 19154 bp, 17 predicted proteins | sample 615371 | NCBI WGS metagenome assembly LDZR01 (sample SAMN03408294, study PRJNA278302) | terrestrial metagenome | isolation source: oil reservoir sample K2 | place: USA: Alaska, North Slope, Kuparuk formation | collected 2013
CAAACGAGTGTTTGAGATATCAGGGATCACCAATGCGAAAAAAACTGGTATTAAAGGGAAAACGCAAGGGCTAAAAAATGATAATAATCCACCAGAAAACGCAGTTAAAAAAGTAACAGAATTTGTTATGGCAAGAGAATTCATCCACTTTACTCCTTTTTCCAAATTATTAAAAGTTAGCCATACCCCGTCAAGGTATTTTAATTATATCACATAAAATAGAGTTTTAGCAACAAAGATTTGTATTTCTATGGCTAACCTAAGAAAGATTTGTTTTTTCTTCAATGAATAGAGCCTCATTTTTTGTCCGATGGGTTTACTACTTTGGTAATCAATATTAATTTGAATGTAATAAAAATCGTTTATAATTCTTATACCCTCCCCTTATGGGGTGGATACAAACAATTTTATGAAACACGAAAAGATTCTTAGAAAACTTAAAACAGTGCGTGGTTAAATTGATGCAGCTATAAAAAGTTACAATAATTTGGAAAGGAGTGATAAATTATGATGGGATTCGGTTTGGGAATGATGTGGGGAGGATTTTCTTTGATTTTCTTGATAATAATTATCATAGCAGTGATTTATTTTATTAATAATAAGAATGACGATAATTCGAGTTCATATCACAACAATAATAATGACTTTCCTCATCAAGTTGATAGAGCTGAAGAGATCGCTAAAGAGCGTTATGCTAGAGGTGAAATAAGCAAGGAAGAATTTGATCAGATAATAAAAGACTTGAAATAGGATTAAAAAAATAAAGGTTGTAGAGACAAAAAGGCTTAACTATGAGGGGCATGAGTAAATAGATTTCTGGAGAGGAGTGTATATTATGGGATATTGTTATCTGTGGGGTGCTTATGGTCAGAGTATTCTAGGTGGATATTGGTGGATTATACCTTTGCTTTTCTGGGGATTGCTTGTAACGGTGATTGTGCTGTTGTTTAAGGCAAACCAAAAACGCAGCAGCTATCATGCTCTAGACATTCTCAAACAAGAATATGCCCTGGGGCGGATTTCCAGAGAAGAGTATTTGACCAGGAAAAAAGATTTAAAGTAATATTTAAGTAATATTTAAATAATAAAAGTCGGGAGATCGAATCTACCGACTTTTATTATGAAGTACTGCTATCAAAAACCCTGCCTAAAAAAGTTCACTCCTTTATCCAATCGAAAACTTCTTTTTTTGAAATAGTAGCCAAAGCTATGTAGTTATCCGCTCCACCGTAGTAAACATAGTATTGATCACCATATTCAACCAATGCATCTGAGAATACAACGTTTGGAACTCCTCCGAAAATCTCCCACTTTTCCTGAGGTTCCAAAATAGGTTCTTCTGTTCTTTTTAATACCTTTGTTGGATCTTTTAAATCTAAGAGCATAAAGCCCAGCCTGTAGATAGGCCTGATATCTTCTTGAACACCATGATACAAAAACAGCCAACCATAAGGAGTTTTTAAAGGTGGGCCACCTGCTCCGATCTTTAAGTTATCCCAATAATCTTTTCTTGGAGAAGCAATTTTTACATAATTGTCCCAATGTATTAAATCATCAGAATATGCAAACCAAATATCTGGTTCCAACCTATGAATTAAGATATATTTTCCATTAACCTTTTCCGGGAACAAGGCAGCATCTTTATTAGGACTTTCTGGTAAAATACTTCCGTATCTTTCCCACGTGAAGAAATTTTCTGTGGCAGCTAAAGATATTTTGATATTTCTCGGAGAATAAGCTGTATAACACATATAATATTTTCCATCTATATGCGTTATTCTTGGGTCTTCGACACCGTATAGTTCCGATAAATCTGAGGGTTCAAATACAGGTTTTTCCATTCTATTAAAGTGTAGACCATCTACACTTACAGCATAACCAATCCGAGAAACCATATCTTCTCCTTGGGCGCGGTACAACATGTGGAAGACTTTCCCATCATAAACTACGGCAGGATTAAAAACAAACCTAGACTCCCACAAATGCAATGGATTAGGTCCAAACAATGGGTTTAACAAATGCCTTTTCAACTTCAAATTCAATAGATATCCCTTCCTATATTTAGAAGATTAAACTTCCCCATGCCTGAAAACAACCTCACGGCAAATAAGGACAGGGGATTTCAAAGAAGATTGGCTTAAAACCCTTATTCTTTGGGGCTGGTTTAAACAGCCTCTAGCCTGTAGGACGGTTAAGTCCATCAGGTTACTTTTGCGAAGTATGTTTAATGCACCGTTGCAATCAGCATTAATAATCGTGCCTTGACAAGTTTTATATTGCCCCCTGGATATGCGTTTTCCGCTAAAGCTGTATCCCTGAGGATTATCGGCATTGTAAACAGGAATATCATCATTGGCGAAAAAGTCGGCCTTTGAAGTATAGCTTTCTTCCTGCTCAATGTAGTTAATTCCATAACGCTCGCAAAGGGACTTGATTTTAAGTCGCAAATTACCATGTGATATTTGAACAAACTTTTGGTTATTGCTCTTGCCAAGGCTGATATTACGCTTCCAGTCAGGGTTATAACCTACAACAATATTGCCAATATCGTTTTCGATGCAGTAGTTAACGATAATTCTTGCAGTTTTGTTCATATAATAGTTAAGACGGTTATTACGTTTCTTGGTATTAATATATTGGCGATTGGTTATGCCCTTAATCCCTTGCTTGTCCTTGATAGACTGCAACCTTGCGTTTTCTTTGTTATACCACTGGTTAATTGATTTTAATCTTTTACCGTCCATGATAAAGGACGCCCCAGTGTTTGTAACACAAGTTGCGAGGTTGTCAAGGCCAAAGTCTATAGCAAGAGCGTTACCCGTATTAAGGTTAAGGTTTTCTTCTTCCTGAACATATACAAATTCAATATCAAAGAATTTACAGTTGTGCTTAGGGAAGATACGGATTTCTTTTACTTGCTTTTTGTTTAACCTTTCAGGGAACGGAAGTTTAACTTCTCCAAATTCCTTCTTGAAGGCATTGGACATAGGCACGGTAAAATAACCGTCCTTAACCTTGAAACGCGGGATAATCAACATAAAGTATCCATCTTTTGGAAGATAATGCGGAAGCCGAATGTCTGAAAACCTGTAATTGCCCTCTTTAGCCTTAGAAATAAGAGCAAAGAAAGACTTAAAGTTGCAGTCGACTACTTTCATGGTTTGTTGTGCAATGTCTGTATTAAGAAGTTGATAGTTTTCGTTTTCTTTACAGATATGGTAGGCTGATTCGTAGCGTAGATACTTTTTCTCTGTAAAGTAATATTGGCGAATAGCATATAGAGTTGAGTTATACAAGTTTTTAGACAGCTTACATAATTCTTTAAGGGCGATATATTCTTGTTTGTTTAAATTTCTTAATTGGTTTTTCTGGGTACGATACGTAATATCACCTCATTCCAATAGCATTATAACATGTTTGTGGGAGGAATGTAACTATCAAGCAAAAAGAAAGGAGAATGGTGCTTCCTTGAACTCCTTTGGGGGTGTTTTCTATGGATGAATTCAGCGGTATCCGCACCAAATATTTCTATGATTCCTGTTATGATTGTATTTTTAGCCTTTCAAAGGTATTTTGTAAAAGGTATAACAATGGGATCTTTAAAATAAGAAAAAAGGGGAGGAGAAAATATGGTGCACGCACTTTTCATAGGGGCTCACCCTGATGATTATGAGGCTTTTGCAGGAGGAACAATACTTCGATTGAAAAACGAAGGGAAGAGTTGCGGGGGAATAATCTTAACCGATGGCTCCGCAGGGAAGAACAACGATGTCAACGTAAGAAAATTGGAGGCAGAACGTGCTGCAAAATCTTTGAAACTTGATTATTTTGAAATGATAGGAATGAAAGACGGATATTTAGATGAAATTAATAATTTAGCCAGATTAATCGCAAATCTTATTCGCAAATATAGGCCCAAAATCCTTTTCACACACTATTTTGAAGACAAGCACCCCGATCACAAGGCAGTTGGAGAAAGTACTATAGATGCCTTATTTTTAGCTAGAACGAAAAGAGAGGATTTAGAAAATGAACCTTACAATTGTTCCAACGTTCTTATGTTCATATCTGATATCACAAAGATTCCTCAATCTAAATTCTTTGTAGAGATTACTGATTTTCTGGAAGAAAAAATCAAGGTTTTAAGATTATACGAATCTCAAAAGGAAGTCTTAGACCCCATATCTTTGATGAACAAATATATAGCAGCTGATGTTTTAGAGGGAAGAAACAAAGCTGTAGAAGTATTTTATCCTTTTATACTAACTTTTCAAGTTTTGAATACTTTTGATGAATATATATGAAAATAAAAGAATTTTGTTCTTAATTGCTTTTAATTGGGCATAATCGTTCTTAATTCTCATTAACTCCAAATAATTCCATTTGACTTTGTCAAATATAAAAGGTATAATGGCAATAATTGTTGAAACGTTTCAATAAGGAGGAGATTATGACAAGAATAACAATAAAAGATGTGGCTAAAAAAGCTAAAGTATCAGTTGGAACCGTTTCAAGAATAATAAACGGTGAAAAAAATGTTACAAAAGAAAATTTACAAAAAGTCTCGAAAGCCATTGAAGAGCTGGGTTATGTTCCAAACACTTATGCTAGAGGTTTAGTAACTGGTAAAACCAAATCGATATCTATAGTAGTACCCATGATTCGTACAGACTTTTATGATAGATTAATTAATTCTGTTGACAAAACACTTGTTAGAAAAGATTATGAAAGTTCCATATTTCCACTGTTGTCTGAATATAGATTAAAAAAATTTTTAGAGAAAAATTCTATTCTTTATCATTCTGATGGTATATTAATGTCCTCATTGCCTGTTAATAAATTATTTAAAGATGGGAAAGTTCCAACAGATAAGCCGGTTGTTTTATTAGATATGGAATCAGAATATTACGACTGCGTATATATTGACAATTATGAGATAGGTAAAATTGCTGCAAAAATACTTATGGAAAAAACTGATAACATACTAGTTTTCACCTTTATTGAGCCGGAAAACATTTTTACTTCCGGTGTGTTTGAAAGAAGGGTTAAAGGTTTTGAGAATATTTTAAATCAAAATAGTGTCGGTTTTTCGAAAAAAAATATTTTTCATAGTGAATTAAATCTGCATTATGCTTTAAATGAGGCTTTATCGGTACTAAAAAAAGTTAAGAAATTTCCAGTAGGTTTTTTTGCAACAACTGATTTGTTTGGTTATGGAATCATTTTAGCAGCAAAAAATTTAGGTATGGAGGTGGGAAAAGATGTATTCATAGTAGGTGTAGACGGGCAACCTTGGACCGAGGATATTGGCTTAACTACTATAAAACAACCAATTGAAGAAATGAGCGACTTAGCAACCAATATTCTTTTAGACAGGATTTATTCAAAATATTCGGTATCTAGCAGGAAATCTATAAAATTTGACCCAATAGTGGTTAGAAGAACTTCGGCGTAGTTTGGTATTACTCATTAAAAGGATGAAAAAATTTTAAGGAGGAGAGAAAAAATGAAAAAAATATTTTTGTGGTTGGTAATCGTTATTGTCAGTGTTTTTATGTTCGGTAAAACTGAGTTAGTTTTTTGGCATTATTGGGATGGTGAAAATGGCAAAAAGCTGGAAGCATTGGTGGAAAAATTCAACTCTGATCATCCTGAAATAGAAGTTCAGCCTGTCTTTATACCCGGATCGGATTTGTTAATTAAAATTCAAACTTCTATTCTTTCGGGGCAAACACCTGATTTTGCAATTTCAGATATTATTGGAGTTCCTTTGATTTTGGATACAGGTAAAGTTGTTGATCTCATGCCTTTTGTTGAGAAAGATAATTACGACCTAAATGATTTTTATGAAAGCACTTTAGTTTATGGAAGACTTGGGGAGAGTTTATACAGCATTCCGGTGAGTTCAAGTAATCTTGGATTGTTCTGGAACAAAAATTTATTTAAGGAAGCAGGGTTGGATCCAGAAACACCACCAAAAACATGGGAAGAATTAATAGAATTTAGTGAGATAATAAAAGAAAAAACAGGTAAATTTGGTTACGAACTATTTTTAGATGGAGGAGAAGGAACAACATGGCAATGGCAAATATTTTTATGGCAAGTAGGAGGAGAGTTTCTTGATCCTATTTCGAATTATAGAAAGTCAGCTTTTAATTCCGAATCAGGGGTAAAAGCACTCCAGTTTTGGGTGGATTTAACAAATGAATACAAAACTTCCCCCATAGCTCCTTGGGGTTTATTTGGTAGAGGAGAAGCTGCTATGGTTATGGATGGATCCTGGATGACTCAATTTTTCCCCATGCAAGTAAATTTTGAGTTGGGAAGCGCTATTTTCCCGTATCCAGAAGATGGAAAACCTGCAACCAATATGGGTGGTGAACAGATATTTATTTTTGAAAAAAACAAAGCAAAAGTAGAGGCATCTTGGGAATTTATAAAATGGTTTACAAGTACTGAAATCCAGATTGATTGGGATAAAGCAACAGGTTTTATACCAGTCAAAAAGTCTGTTGCGGAAAGTGAAAATTACAACGCTTACATAAAAAATACAAATAGGCTTTTGTTACCATTTATTGAAGTTCAACAGTATGCCCACGCTAGACCTCCAATAAAGGAGTATTCACAAGTCTCTGATATAGTATCAAGTGCTATAATGAGCGCAATTTATAAAAAGAGTACACCCCAAGAAGCTCTTGATCAAGCAGCAAAGCAGGTTGATCTTCTATTGAACAAGGAGTGATTGGATGTTTCCAAAAGTAGGTGGGTCTTTGACCCACCATTTTTTAGAAAAGGAGAAAATAGCTCTAAATATATTTCTCATACCTTCTATTATAATCATCCTAATTTTCAATATATTTCCAGCTTTTTACTCATTTTTCTTAACTTTCTTCGAGTGGAACGGTTTTAGTCCAACTAAAGAATTCATCGCTTTCGACAACTATATCTCTGCATTAAAAGATCCTGAGTTAAGGAATTCCATAGTAGTTACTCTCATATATTCAGTATTTGTAACCTTTGCTTCGATGTTTTTGGGAGTTCTAATTGCCCTAACTTTAAATATGGATTTAAAAGGGAAATCTATATTCAGATTAATTTATTTTATCCCAGTCATTACTCCAAGCGTAGCCTCAGGAGTCACTTGGAAATATTTGTTTGATCCGTATAATGGAGTGATAAATAATTTGCTTGGATATTTTAATATTGTCGGTCCTCTATGGTTAAACGATCCTTCTTGGGCTCTTTTCTCAGTGTCTATTGTTGGAATTTGGAAAAGGACAGGATTTTGTATGGTAATTTATTTAGCAGCTCTACAAGATATCTCAAAAAGTTATTTAGAGGCGGCGCAAATAGATGGGGCTGATGAATGGAAGATATTTAGATACATTAAATTCCCTTTGCTAACTCCCACATCACTTTTCTTAATTATAACAGGGTTAATTGAGTCATTTCAAGTTTTTGATTTAGTATATACTATGACGAATGGTGGACCCATAGGAGCTACCGATGTTCTTGGATTTTTACTATATAGACATGCATTTAAATATTTCAATTTAGGTTATGCTTCTGTAGTTTCTGTGTTGATGTTTATTATTCTATTTGTATTATCTATGGCACAGTGGAAATATACGGGAGGAGGCAGGAAAGTTGATTAAGAAAAATTTGAGCGTCAAAAAAATAATTCTATATTTTTTTCTTATATTAGGAGCTTTTATCAGTTTAATGCCTTTCATGTGGCTGGTAACAACTTCTTTGAAACCACCAGGGAAAATATTTTCAGCACCCTTGTTAATCCCTACAAATTTTTATTTTAAAAATTATATTGAAGCTTGGCAATCAGTCCCCTTTGCTAGATATATCTTGAATAGTACGATAATGTCTATCGGAATTGTTTTCTTTCAAACTCTATTTTCAGCAATGGCGGGTTATGCATTTGCTAGATTAAAATTTAAATTTAGGGATGCTTTATTCATAATTTTTTTAATAACAATGATGATACCTGAGCCTGTGAAAATAATCCCGAATTTTTTGATAATAAAAAATTTAGGATGGTATGATACTTACGCCGCTCTTATCATCCCTCGTGCAGTTAGTGTTTTTGCAATATTTCTTTTTAGACAATTTTTCCTTTCTATCCCAACAAGCTTGGAAGAATCTGCGAGGATAGAGGGAGCGGGATTGTTCAGAATATTTTTTCAAATAATATTACCAATATCAAAACCTGTAATAGTAACGAATATTTTATTTTCTTTTTTATTTTCATGGAATGATTTTTTATGGCCTTTGATTGTTACTGATTCCGAGAAAATGAGAACTATTCAAGTAGGGTTGTCATATTTTCAAGGTAGATATGGAATAAGATGGGAACTTTTATCCGCAGCAACTATTTTTGCTATCTTACCATCTTTAATAGTTTTTCTAATAGCACAAAAGTATTTTATTGAGGGAATATCAACATCTGGGTTAAAGGAGTGATGACCTGTGAAAGATAGTGATCTAATTCTATATGAAATTTTTCCTGATCGTTTTTTTAAAGGGGGAACTTATGCAAAAAAATACAAAAAATGGGAAGACTTACCTAATAGAAACAGTCATTTTGGAGGAAATTTGAGAGGAATCAAGGAGAAAATACCCTATTTGAAAGAACTTGGAATAAACTGCTTATATTTAACACCGATCTTTAAGGCTAAAAGACCTCACAAATATGATACTGAAAATTATATGGAAATTGATCCAAATTTTGGGAATATGAATGATTTTGATGAGTTACTACAAAGTTTACACGAGCAAAATATTAGATTAATCCTTGATGGAGTTTTCCTCCATACAGGTGATCACTTTTGGGCTTTTAAAGATGCTGAAAAAAAAGATGGAGAATCGTTATATTGGCAATGGTACTTTTTCAATGGATACCCTGTAAAAAGACTCCCTAAACCGAATTATGAAAACTCTGGAATATATTACCTTCCTAGACTGAATCATAATAATGAGGAAGTAATTGACTATTTGAAGCAAGTAGTGGCCTATTGGACTCTGAAAGGAATAGACGGTTGGAGATTTGACATGCCATGGCATATAGGACCTGTTTTCTGGAATGAAATAGTCGGTGTGGCAAAGAATATTAACTCTGATATTATATTAATAGGAGAGTATTGGAATAATCCATCAGAAATACTCGAAGATTATCCTTTTCATGGTGTTATGGACTATATTTTTAGAAACGAAGTGATAAAATTACTCAAAGGGGAAATAAATCCTATTGATTTTGCCGAAAAACTTAAGTATAAAACGAATAGTAAATTTAATCGATGCTGGAATATGTTGGGAAGCCATGATACCAGCAGAATTAGAGGAGTCCTGAAAAGTGATGCAAAAGTTAAAATTGCATTCACCCTTGCATTTACTATTCCAGGGAACCCGATTATATATTATGGAGATGAAATTGGAATGTTTGGAGGTAAAGATCCAGATTGTAGAAGAACATTTGTCTGGGATGAAAAAAGGTGGGATTTATCAATATACGAACATATCAAAAATGTTATAAACTTTAGAAGAACATTTAACAAAATTCAGAATTTCGATTTTGTAAAATTGAATAACTATGAGATAAGTTACTTAATTGAGAATGATGATAGATCATATTTAATAAATATTAATTTAAAGGAATTTCAATCTACAATAAAAAGAGTTTAGGGGGTTTATATGTATTATAAGATCGAGAATGATGGAAGTTTAACTTATTTTCAAATTTTTCCAAAGGAATACATAATAAGTAACAGATCTTCCACAATGTTGTTGAAAAACTGCATGCCTTTTTCTGTTTTTTCTAACAAGTATGGAACGGTAATGTCTAAAATAAGATTGAACTTTTACCCAAGTCAAAGGGTTAGATTTTGGCCTGATGGTATGTCAGCTTATAATGGCTTATCAAAAATGACTGTTATGAGCGACCCATCGGCTTATTCTTTCCTTGTTAAATTTAAAAATGTAAAAAATTTAGTGTTCTCATTCACACCAGTTTTTAAAAAAGAATTCAAACTACCTTTTTTTGATGAGATAGAAATTCCTATAAGTTATCAGCAGGAAGTAGAAAATAAGTGTTTGACATTTGCTGATGACTTTAAAATTATCATTAAAAAAGGTGAGATAAAAGATCTAATAAAAGGTGAAAAAGTAGCCTTCGTGTTGAGATCTGACGAGAACAACGAAATAGAGATTATTATTGGGAAAGAAGAAAAGAACTTAGAAGAAAAGAACACGGAATACCTTCACTATCTGAACAGTTTAGTACAAAACAAAGACTTAAGTGAGTTAGAAAAATCAGAGTTTTTATTTACAATGCACACTGCTTTTTCCTCGATAAAAGATTATGATGGGGATTTAGCTTTAGCAGCAGGGGTTAATTATTCTTTCCCGAATAGGACATATTTTAGAGATAGTTTTTGGACTATACAGCCGATAATGAAAGTGGATCCAAAATTTGCTAAAAACCAAATTTTATTTTTGTCCGAAGGTGTTCACGAAGATGGAAGCTGTCCAAGCGGTGTAATGAAATTAGGTGAAGAGGAATTGGCTTTTATTAGAGGCAAAAGAAATATGTTGCCCAAAAAGGTAAAAGAATTTTATAAATACGAAAAAGATTGGTGGTCAAACCATCATGACTCTGGAGGATACTACATAATACTTTTGTCTGATTATATTAATAATACCGGAGACTTGAGTATTTTAAAAGAACGATTTCCAGATGGCACAGTACTGGATAAGATTGGTAATATTCTTAAAAGGTATATTATGTTAGATACTAGTAATGATTTATTGTTTGAAAAGCCTTATGATTCAAACGATTGGGCGGATAATGTGTACAGAAATGGTGCTGTTACATACGATTTAGCAATACAGATAAAAGCCTTTGAAGAAGCTTCTTTAATATATGATTTAATTGGAGATAAAAAAATTGCTGAAGATATAAGAGAAAAATATCAAATAATGAAATACAATTTCAACGAAAAAATGTGGAACGAGGAAAAAGGGTATTTTAATGATTTTATTGGTGACTATTTGGAAGATCACTTGAATATAGACACGATATTGGCTTTGCTTTTTAATATAGCAGATGAAGATAAAAAAAGAAAAACTTTAAACGCTATGGAAAGAAAACTTGAAACAAAAAATAACAACGAACAAAAATTTGGAGAGTGGGGAGTTATGTCAGTTTGACCATTTTTCAAATCAAAAAAGCACCTTTTCAGTAAAAGTGTATTTCCTTACAGGTACCACAACGGGAGTGATTGGCCTTATTTGTCCTCTATATATGCCCTGGTTAAAAAAAGTGAAGATATGGATTATAGATATCCTTTAACTAGATGGTGGGAATACTCCTTGGAAAAAGGATGGATAAATCCTGTAGAATACTATAGTCCAATCTATCCTCGAGGATCACTCAACCAAGGATGGTCTTCCATGGCTGCAACATTATTTCTTTGAATTATCAACGATTATGGGTAATTTGAGCCGATTAGTAAGAATTAGAGTCGATTATTGTACGAATAATTAATTTCATTTTAGAACGAATTAATTGTATAATATAAATAAGAATTTATAAAAGGAGATGATCAACGTGAGTAAAGTCGAAGATTATTTTAATGTGGAAGGCAAAGTGATAGTAATAACAGGTGGAGCCGGCGTTCTATGCTCTGAAATGGCTAGATCCTTGGGAGAAGCTGGTGGAAAGATTGTTATACTGGATCTATCAGAAAGAGCCATGGATATGTTAAGTATTGAACTGGCAAAAAAAAGTGTTGAACACATGTGGATTAAAACTAACGTCTTGCAAAAAAATGATTTAGTAATAGCAAAAGATGAAATTCTTGAAACATTTGGTAAAATAGATATACTGATAAACGGAGCGGGTGGCAACAGACCCGAGGCAACAACAAGTAAAGACAAATCATTTTTTGAACTTCCGGAAGATGCAGTACAATGGGTTTTTAACTTGAACTTCTTAGGTACATTTTTGGCAAGTCAAGTGTTTGGAGAATATTTTGCAGAAAAAGGTTATGGAGAAATAATAAATATCTCATCGATGAACGCATTTAGGCCCTTGACAAACATCCCTGCTTATTCTGCAGCTAAAGCTGCTGTGAGTAATTTTACGCAATGGTTAGCGGTTCATATGAACCACAACTATTCCAAAAAGATAAGGGTCAATGCTATAGCTCCAGGATTTCTATTAACTAATCAGAATCGATTCTTGCTGACCAATCAAGACGGTAGTTTAACCCAAAGGGGAAATCAAATATTGAATCATACACCTATGGGAAGATTCGGAGAGCCTAAAGATCTAGTTTCTACAGTGATGTGGTTGATAAGCGATAGTTCTGAGTTTGTTAACGGTGTTGTTGTTCCAATAGATGGGGGTTTCTCTGCGTATAGTGGTGTATAATATATTTTATTTTTGTTTAGGAAAGCTATAAGGTCCAATTTTTCTTTGGGAGAGAGTTAGATAAAAAATGGAAGGAGTTGATATAATGGATCAGCAAAAGAGCGATATAGCGGTTATAGGGATGGCGGTGATGGGGCAGAATCTTGCTTTAAACATGGAATCAAAGGGTTTTAAAGTATCCGTTTACAATAGAACAAATGAAAAAACCGAAAGATTTGTTGAAGAAAGAGCCAAAAATAAAAATATTCAAGGGGCTTTCTCTATTGAAGAACTTGTTTATTCATTAGAAACACCAAGAAAGATCATTCTGATGGTTAAAGCTGGTAAACCGGTTGATGATGTAATCAATGAACTTTTACCTTATTTGAATAAAGAAGATATAATCATAGACGGAGGAAATTCTTTTTACAAAGACACAGACAGGAGATACGAAGAATTACATAAAAAAGGAATAAGATTTTTAGGGACCGGCATAAGTGGAGGGGAATACGGTGCGTTGCACGGTCCATCCATTATGCCTGGGGGAGATAAAACCGCATATGAAGAGGTAAAAAATATACTTGAAGCGACCGCTGCTAAAACAGAAGATGGCCCATGCGTTGCTTACCTTGGCCCTAAATCAAGCGGGCATTATGTGAAAATGGTTCACAACGGGATAGAGTACGCCATAATGGAATTAATAGCAGAAATATACGATATTATGAGAAAAGTGTTTAAAATGACTCCTCAGGAAATGAGTAAAATATTTAAAGAATGGAATGAAGATCATAAATCTTATTTGATGGAAATTACTTATAAGATTTTAGAGTGGAAAGACGAAGAAACTGGTAAGCCAATTGTTGACGTCATTTTAGATAGTGCAAAACAGAAAGGTACCGGGAAATGGAGTGTTCAAGACGCTTTAGACTTGAATATATCCATACCCACCATAAATGCTGCCGTCAATGCAAGAACGTTATCTTCAATAAAAGATGAAAGGATGAGGATTGGAGAAATATATGGAACATCCAATGAAGTGAATTTAAATGAGAGCTTTATAAACTCATTAAGGGACGGGTTGTATATTTCAACAATAATTGCTTACGCGGAAGGTATGAAGCTGTTGCAAGTAGCATCTAAAGAATATGAATATAATTTAAATCTATCAGAAGTCGCAAGAATCTGGGAAGATGGATGTATAATAAGATCCGAATTTTTAAAACCAATACAAAGAACGTTTAAAAAAGATCCTAATTTAGTAAATTTGATAATTTCTGACGAATTCCAAAGTGATTTTAAGGAGAAAATTCCAAAGTTGAGAGAGGTAGTTTCAGAGATCAAAAAAGCTGGTCTACCTATTCCTGCTCTAAGTTCAGCCCTTGATTATTTTGATGGGTTAAGGTCAAAAGAGTTACCGGCGAATCTGATTCAGGCACAGAGGGATTATTTTGGTGCTCACACGTACGAAAGAAGGGACAAAGAGGGAATATTTCACACAGAATGGCAAGATATACATAATATCTAAAAAAAGGGGGGAAAGAGGTGTCGGAAGACAATAATAACATCGCGATAGTAAATTCCAGTACATTTGGAATATACTTTCCAGATTTAATGCAACGATTAAAGAAAATAGGTATTGTGGAAAGGATAACTGTCGATCCTAAGATACCAGGAAGAGAGTTAGCAGACAAATTGAAAGGTTGTAAGTTTGTTATAGCAAGCGTTACACCAAACTTTACTTCAGAATTTTTTCAATTCAATAAAGATGTAAAACTAATTGCTCGTCACGGTATTGGATACAACAATGTGGATATTAAATCCGCAACAGAAAATGGGGTTATGGTCACAAGGGTTCTTGGTATCCACGAAAGAGATTCCGTTGCGGAACTTGCTATTGCTTTGATTCTCATCTGTTTGAGGCAAATTATTCCTGCCAATAAAGCGGTTAAAGAAAATAAATGGCAAGATAGAAAAGGTTTTGTGGGTGATGAGCTGTCAAAATTGACGGTAGGAATAATTGGTTATGGAAACATTGGTAGCCGAGTTGCTGAGATAGTAAAAGAAGGATTCGGTTCAGAAGTAATAGCTTATGACCCTTATATAGCTGACAAGGTCATAGAAAAAACTGGGGTAAAACCGGTAAGCTTTGAAGAACTTTTAAAAACATCCGATGTAGTAAGTTTGAATGCTTCTTTAAATGAAGGGAACTATCATTTCATAAACAAAAGAGCTTTCGACTTAATGAAAAACGGGGTAGTAATAGTTAACACGGCAAGGGGAGAATTGATAAACCAGGATGATTTTATTGAAGCTTTAGAATCTAAGAAAGTTTCAGCTGCGGGGCTTGATGTATTAGAAGAAGAACCAATAAACCCAAATAATCCATTACTGAAATACCCAAATGTGTACATATTGCCTCATATAGGGGGATATGGGAAGTATTCATTAAGAAAAATGGATGAAAAAATGGTTGAGGATATTGAAAAGTTGATGAAAGGTGAAATTCCTGAACAAATAGTTAACCCAGAAGTTATAGAAAAAATTATAACAGAATTCAAAGGTAGAAAATAAATTATTAGTTTAAGGTGGTCTGCAGTGGCAAAGACTTCCTTAATCCTTATGGGTGGGGAGCGTTTTAAAAATTTTTGAATATTAAAGAAAAAAACAACAAAAGGGGTTTATTGTTATGAAATATGTTTTAGTCCTCGATGTGGGAACGACAAACATGAAAGGAGCAATTGTAAACGAAATAGGAGATATCATTTCTCAAGAAATCAAAAAGATAAATTTAGTTCAGCCCGTGGAAGGGGCAGCGGAACACGATCCTCAAGAATTATGGGAAAACTTTTTGGATATATCTAAAAAGATAATCACAAACTTTGAAGGTGATATTTCATTATTAATTTTTTCTGGGTATCAATTTGGTTTTCTTCCGATAGATCAAAAAGGGAATCCTTTGATGAATATGGTCACACTTTTAGACACAAGATCACAGAATATAATGAACGAAGTAGGAGAAAGATTTTCCTTTGAAGAAATATATCAAAAGACTGGCTGCCCACCTGCCTTTAATTATACAATAGCGAGAATATTGTGGTTGAAAAAAGAAAAACCAGAAATTTTTGCCAAAACCTATAAATTTTTGGACATCAAAAGTTTCTTCACATTCAAATTAACAGGGAAATGTTACACTGAACCAAGTTTAGCCTCTGTTACACAACTTTTGGATATAAAAACGCAAAAATGGGATGAAGAATTAATAAAAAGATTAGGCATTGAAAAAGATCAATTGCCAAATCTTGTACCTGGGAATGTAATAGTGGATACGGTAAAAAAAGAAGTAGCTAAAAAAATAGGCTTAGAAAAAGAGATTCCTATTATGTTAGGAGTATATGACGGTGGAGCAATGATTTTAGGAATGGGGGGTTATAAAAAGAGCGCTGTATGTAATTTAGGTACCACTGCAATGTTTAGAAGTGCGTATAATGAACCATTACTTGATAAAACAGGGCAATATAGACTTCAAACCTATGCTCTATTACCCGGTATGTGGGCTATAGGAGGAGCGGTGAACAACGCGGGTGTAGTTTTGGAATGGTTCAGAAATAATATAGCTAACGGTATGAGTTATGATCAGATAAACGAAGAGGTTTCGAAGGTTAAAACAGGTTCCGAAGGGCTTATTTGCTTTCCATTTCTAACAGGAGAAAGAGACCCAAGAATAGGCAGCTTATCTACCGGTAGTTTTTTTGGATTGAAAACTTTTCACAACTTAAGTCACATGGCAAGATCTATATATGAAGGTGTAGGTTATGGGCTGAACATGATAAAAACAGCTTTAGAAGAAAATGATGTTAATTTAAAAAGATTAACAGTAGGGGGCTCAGGCAGCAAAAGTGATGTCTGGGTTCAAATTTTAGCTGATATATTCAACATCCCTGTAACCAAATCAAAGACCGAAAATGCAACATTGATAGGTGAATCGATGGTAGCTTTTTCACAATTGGGAGTTTACAACGATATTGAGCAAGCTGGGGAAGTTATGATAAAGTTGGGAAAGAGCTTTGAACCCCAAACCTCTTCAGTTAAAACATATGAAGCTTATTACAATTTTTTTGTAAAAATGATCCAAAACTATCGGGATGTGTATACCTTACATGCGCAATTGATCAATTCTTGAGGAGAAGCAGAAAAATGGGAATAAAATTCAGAGAAGCAAAAATAGAAGATTATGAACAGATGTATAGATTGTGGGAAAAAACAGAAGGCATGGGTTTAAGTGAATCTGATACAAAAGAAAATATTGAAAGATTTTTGAATAAAAATCCTGGTTTAAATTTTGTATGTGAAGATAATGAAAAAATTATTGGTACAATTCTATGTGGCGAAGATGGAAGAAGAGGATATCTCTACCATCTTGCTGTTGATAAGAACTATAGAAGAAATGGGATAGGGGAAAAATTGGTAAACTTGGTTTTAAGCAGTTTAAAAGAAAAAGGTATAATAAAATGTCATTTATTTGTGTATTATGAGAACGAAATTGGCAAGACATTTTGGGAAAAAACAGGTTGGTACAAACGCGACGAGCTGATAATTTATTCAAGGGATATTAAATAAGTCAAGGATTACTATGCCTTACCTGTTTTCTCATAAATAAACCGTTTGCCTTTTCCACCATGACTATCATAAGAAAGACCAATATAGTTAAATAAATGGGATATAACCTTATATCAAAATATTCTTGCAAAAATCCAAACAAGGGTGGCATAAGGGTTGTTCCAAGGTATGCTGATGCCATCTGTACGCCTATAATGGAATGTGATACATCCTTACCAAAATTAGTTGGTGTTGAATGTATCAAACTTGGAAATATCGGTGCACAACCTAAACCTATAAGAATAAGGCCTATAAATGCCGTATAATTGATAAAAGGAAGAATCAATAGTAACAATCCTAAAATTATGATTCCTTGTCCTAAACGTACCATGTTCTTATTATTCATTTTAAATGTTATAAATCCAGATATAAACCTTCCTATTGTAATTCCGAAATAAAATGAAGCAGCCCATTTGGCCGCTGTTTCAGCAGCTATACCTCTATTTAGTACTAAATAACTTGCCGCCCACAATCCAGTAGTTGCCTCTAATGCACAATAAGAGAAAAAGGCGATCATTATAGACATTGCCCCAGGCAAAGCAACAACATCTTTTAAAGAATAATTTTTGTATTCTTCTTCTTTACTTTTGTTATTTGTTTTCTTTTCTTTCCACAGTGGCAAAGTAAAAAACAGTACCAGAGTTAAAGCAATCTGAATTAACGAAATAGTAAAATATCCTGAATTCCATTTAAAACCGTTAGTTAATAATATTCCCATAATGTATGGACCAAGTGTGGCTCCAACTCCCCAAAAGCAATGTAACCAGTTCATATGTCTAGCTTTGTAATGTAGGGCGACAAAATTGTTAAGTGCTGCATCAACGCTTCCTGCACCTAAACCGTAAGGTATCCCCCACAAACACAAATGCCAAAATGTATTTGATATAGAAAAACCAAACAATGCTATAGCAGTCATTCCAACACTTATGGCGGTTAGTTTTCCAGTTCCAAGTTTACGAATAGACTTACCGCTGAACAATGTTGAAATAATAGTTCCACAAGAGATAATCATCGATATAATTCCTGCATACGATACAGGCACGTTTAATGTTTCATACATGCTTGGCCATGCTGAGCCTAAAAGAGTATCTGGCAATCCAAGACTGATGAATGAAATATAGATAATCACTAGTAAGATAGAATACATGCTAAAATCTCTCCGTTGATTTAAATTAGAATAAGTTCGAATGATAGTATAGGTATTTTTGGTGATTGATTATATTTACAGATTTAATCCTAAATTTTGAAAATGCTTTTTACTAAAACGCATTCCATAAAAACACAAAAATGAATATACATCCCCAACCATTTCCTGTGATTTCTCTTACTATTAGCATACCATAAATAATGATAATTACAGTTAACATTTCAATGAAACCTTCAAGGGTAACACCTATCATACCGTGTATTAAAATACACGCTATCGCAGAAAAAATCGCACCCCAATTGAGCAATCTGTTTTTCGAGGGAAACCGCAGATTAATTTTATCGCTGATTACCACATAGTTAAAGCCCTCAAAAAAGCCCCACGCTGTTGCGATAATTAACATTGTCACTATATTAACGGGGAACCCGCTCGATAGAGCCTCTTTCGTCATCCATACAGCCTGAAAAGGTAAATAACTTGTTATCTGTTGTGTTACAGCTAAAAAAATGATATGTGGAACAAAACAAATTACGCAGAGGGCAATGGACATCAAAGTACCTTTTAACCTTAAACCATGTGAAAAAAAGCTTTCTTTTCTATAAATTGCTACTATGCTAATTCCTAATCCGGCGATACTAAATTGACATATGGCAGCAATCAAAGTTCTTAACAAAATGGGTATATGCACATTCTTGACTACGTTGTTAAACTGGCTTTGGAAAGCCATACATATTCCAAGAGCTGCAAAAGTTGTAATCAGAATTATCCATAGATCAGCATCCAGTCGTTTCTGTTCTATTGTTGGTTTTCCCATACCCATATGTAAAATCTCCTCCCCTGTACAGATAGATAATAAAAATATCAGGAATTTAAAATGAGTGCCAACCAACTGCCAACTAACTTGGAGAGATTTCTCTCTCCTTTTTATCT
>LDZR01000014.1_pt1 | contig 19083 bp, 21 predicted proteins | sample 615371 | NCBI WGS metagenome assembly LDZR01 (sample SAMN03408294, study PRJNA278302) | terrestrial metagenome | isolation source: oil reservoir sample K2 | place: USA: Alaska, North Slope, Kuparuk formation | collected 2013
CGGGGCTTTAAAGCCCCGCCCCCTTTTTTAATGGTTTGAAGAAAATTAAGATTTTCTAAACGGAGGTTAAAGCTACCTTGTTTTTTTTGCAAGTTGTGTTAGAATAAAAACAAGAGAATTTTATAAACAAAAGAGGTGAGTAAGGTGAAGATGCCTTTATTTCTTTCGGTCTTTATGGGAATTGTATTTTTCACTTTCCTCGCTTTTGCTCAGAGTGACTTTGATATAGTTACATTAAAAGAGGAGGATACGGGTAGAGAGATTGTATTGAGGGATGGAGACATCCTCGTTGTCCTGCTTAAGGAGGTTTCCACGGCCGGCTATAGGTGGGATGTTGTGAATTTCGACAGGGATAAGCTCTTGTTTCTTCATAGCGAAAGCTTGAGGCTTTCTCCTTCGGGCGTTCTGGGAGGAACCAACCTTAGAGTTTTCCTTTTTAAGGCGGTGGGGTTAGGTAGAACACCTATACAGATCGTTTATCACAGACCGTGGGAGGCTGTAAGGTATCCTCAAAGGGTGTTCTATATCGAAGCCAATATAAAGCGAAAGGAGTGAGTTCAGATGAGGAAGACGGCTTTGGCAGTGCTGGTAGCTGTGCTGGTTCTTCTTTCCCTTTCAATGGCCTTTGGAGAGGAGCCTTCCTTAAGGAGTGCCCCCTTTAGTTCCAGCTTCATTAAATATTTGGAAGGGGTAAGGTCAGGGGCGATTGAAAAAAATTATGGTCTAATCCCTCTCCCTCTTGATTTGGGAAGACATAAAAGGGATCCTCATGCGACAAGGCTTGCTCAGCCTTCAAGGTATGACTTAAGGGATCTCGGCTATGTTACGAGCGTTAAGGACCAAGACCCGTATGGAACTTGTTGGGCGTTTGCGACCTTTGGGTCTCTCGAATCTCATCTTCTGGTTATAGGTGATGGTATTTATGATTTCTCTGAAAGAAACCTGATTAACCTCTGTTATTACGATGACCCATGGAACAGGGGAGGTAATGTTTTTCAAAGCATGGCTTATCTTTCGAGGGGGGACGGCCCCGTCCTTGAATACGAAGACCCTTATTCTCTCGGACCCGGGGCAAGCCCCATTTTAGGAAGGACTTTATATGTGGAAAATGTTGTGGTGCTTCCGGGAAGGGAAAGCGTTTTTGACAATGACTATATAAAAGATGCGATCATGACTTACGGAGCGGTATATACCAGTATGTATTTTGATAATGCTTTTTACGACCTTCCATCCATGACCTATTATTGCGGGGTTTCCGGTTTAGAGCCTAACCATGCTGTAGTTTTGGTGGGCTGGGATGACAACATGGTTGTTCCCGGCGCGCCTGGGCCGGGTGTCTGGATAGTTAAAAACAGCTGGGGAACGGCTTTTGGAGATAATGGCTACTTCTATGTATCCTACTATGACCTTTATATAGCAAATCATATAGCTTACTTTGAGGATGAGGATGATATAAACGATGGCGATTTCGATGTTCTTTACTATGACGATTTGGGGCTTTGTGACGGGTTAATGTACACTGGTTCCTCAAGTATATACGGTGCTAATGTTTTTTATGCGCCTTACGATTGCTATTTAGAGGGAGTGGTACTTTCGCTTTATGATTTAGGAGGTGGATATGTAGATTATACGGTGAGGGTGTATGTGGGATATTCTACTCCGCCAAATGTGGGCTCTGCTGCCCCGGATGCGGTTAAAACTGGAAGAGCTGAATATACGGGTTATTACACGGTTAGATTGAATTCGCCCCTATATATTGGTAGAGGGGAGTCCTTCGCCGTGGTGATAGAGCTCAGGCCTCAAAATCCTTCTAATGCCTATCCATTAGGTATTGAGCTTCGTATCCCAGGTGTTTCCAGTAACGTTACTATTAGTCCTGGCGAAAGCTTTATTAGCTCCAATGGCGCTGATTGGGAAGACCTATATAATTATTTTCTTATCAATAATTGGGGGAACGTTTCGCTTAAGGCCATAGTTACTTCCTCCTATTCACCACCACCTTCTGGCGGTGGGGGTGGCGGAGGTTGTAGCGCCTCTGGAGCCGGTTCGCTTGGCCTGGCGTTGCTCCTCCTCGCTCCCGCGGTCCTCGCGTTAAGGAGGAGGTAAATCGGTATAAAAAGGGGGGCGGGGCTTTAGCCCCCCTTGGTGTTTTATTACATGTTTTCTACCTTTTCGACGTAGACATAGCAATCCTGTATCATGCCGAAATATTCTCTTTTATATATTAGGTATATCTTTGCCTTGAAGGGTGGCCCTATATCGGGTTTAAGGTTAAGGGTTGCATCTTTAGCTATGCCCGCCACATGAAAGAATGGACCCGATTTCGATTGTCTTGTAAGCTCAAGAAGCTTACCCATTTGGGGAAGAGATCTTATCTCTACCTCCTTGACTATGGGCGGTATGATTACCCCAAATTTAAGCGGTTGCTCGCCTCCAGGGCCTTCGAGCGGGTATTCCTCGGGCTTCATCTCCTTCAGCCTCTCCAACTCTCCTTTAAGGAGTTCAACCTTTTCCTTTTCCGGAGGAATTCGTGATTCATATCTTTTTATTTCGTATTGAATGGCTCTTTTTGTTGCCTCGATAAGCTCCTTCTTGAGGGAAGTCTCTTCGCCTATTTCCTCTATCTTTGACTCCGATGGCTTTATTTCAAAGTATTTCGCTGATATTAGCGGACTTAACGGGTTTTTAACGGATACGGTAAAGGGTGGCTTTAGCTTTAACTCTTTTACAAGGTTGTAGCTAATTTCAATTCCTTCTGGAAGGAACGCCTTGCATCTATCAGGGACTTTCCTTATGAAGGATAGGGAGTAGTGCCTATAGCCCTTGATTAAGCTTTTTTCTCTTTTTACCTTTACCTCTATCGTCTTCTTATCGGTGCATCCCCCGCTGTCCACCCTTATGGTTAGATAGGGCCCTTCAACTTTTATTCCTTTTAAAAGGATTAGTCCCGTTTCCCATGGGTTTTGAGATATTTTCGGCTTTCCCTTAAATTCTACTTCTCCCTTTATTACTACGCCCCATTCGATTCCTCCAGATGGAAGGGCCGGTCTTAAGGAAATTAACATTAACGCTAATAAACACAGGGGGATTCCTATTTTCCTCACTTTCAAGCTTATCACCTTCTTTCCCTCTTTTAAGATAATTTTACTATAACCATTGCCTTTTATCATTGGGCTTGATAGCTGGTTTTTGTCTTGTTTCTTTTTGGTTTCCGTGTTATAATTTAAGGCAAATTCTTTCTTTTGGGAGGTGGTTTTAAGTTGGGACCCGGTTGGAGAATTTAACGGTTGCGGTTATAGGTGCGGGCACCATAGGCTCAGCGATCGCCTCTTCCCTGGCAGGTAATGTGGGAAAAGTGATTGCCACACGGAGAAACCCCCTTAGGATCGATTACCTCAGGGAAAAGGGAGTGGAGCTCCTCAAGGATAATGAGGAAGCGTGCAGGAAGGCAGACCTTGTTATTTTTACGCTTAAGCCCGGCATAATCGTTTCGGAGATGAAGAGACTTTCTCCATATCTGGAAGGCAAAACGGTGATTTCCTTTGCAGCAGCCATAGGGATTGACCTTTTGAAGAAGGCTTCTCCTAAGTCTCGCATAGTTAGGGCGATGACGAACATGGCGGTTTTGGTAAGCTCCGGTTACACGGTCTATTCTATTGAGGAAGACTTCCCCCAGGATGAGATTTCTTTGATTGAGGAGCTTTTTTCCTTTTTCGGAAGATATGTTCGCGTTGAGGAGAGGTATATGGATGCGTTAACGGCTCTGTCGGGAAGCGGACCCGCCTATCTTTATCTCATAGTCGAGGCTCTCGTTTACGGAGGTCTTATGGTAGGGTTACCAAGGGAGCTTTCTCTTGACGCCGTGGCTCACACCATGATAGGTGCTGCTCGGCTTCTTCTCGAAAGCGGAAGGCATCCTTCGGAGCTGAAGGAGATGGTAGTCACCCCTGGGGGAGTGACTATAGAGGGTATTTATCAGCTTGAGGATAATAGGCTGAGGACGGCTTTAATGAAGGCCATAAAGAGTGCGACGGAGAAGGCTGAGGAGATAACGAGACAACTTTTGGAAAAAAATTCTCATCTCGATTGACAGGCTTCCTTAGAAGTGGTATACTCAAGCTGACCTGCTTTGGAAGGGCGCGCCTTTTAGAAGCGGGTGAAATTTCTAAAAGTAGCAGGAGGTAAAAGAAGTAATGAGAACGGGAACAGTCAAGTGGTTTAATGCGTCCAAGGGGTACGGGTTCATCACTGACGATGAGGGCGGAGATGTCTTCGTCCACTACACGGGGATTAAGGGAACGGGCTTTAGAACGCTTGAGGAAGGACAGAGAGTTCAATTTGAGATCAAGCAAGCCCCTAAGGGCCCTCAGGCCATAAATGTAACAAAGATCTAAACCTTAGCCCCAAAGGGAAGCGAGTTGCAGAAGGGCCTCCCAAGAACTCCGCGGGAGGCCCTAAAAATTTTTTATACATTCCATAACCATCCTCCGTCTATCAGAAATATACTTCCCGTTGCGTAGGAGGAAGCCTCCGAAGCTAAAAATACCGCTATTCCCTTTAAATCCTCCGGCTTGCCCCATCTTCCAAGGGCTATTCTTGAGATTATCCTCTCATTTCTCTCGGGGTCTTTTCTTAAAGCCTCCGTTAGCTCTGTTTCTATGTATCCCGGTGCTATGGCGTTAACCCTTATTCCGTATTTCCCCCATTCGCTTGCCAGTTCCTTTGTTAGCTGAGCTACCCCTCCTTTACTTGCTGCATAGGCGCATATGTGTATGCCTGCGGCAAAGGACATGAGTGAGGCTATATTGATTATGGACCCCTGGATTTTCCTTTCGATCATGCTTTTTGCCACAAGTTGAGTTATTATAAAAAGGCTTCTTAGGTTAAGGTTTACTATCTCATCCCACTTTTCGATTGGATAGGTTTCGGCCCTTTCCCTGTGTATGGCGCCTGCTGCGTTGACCAAGATATCGATCTTCCCCATCTTTTCCAGTGCGAAATCCACTATTCGCTTTATATCCTCCTCCTTAAGGAGGTCTCCGGCGATGGCGTATCCCTTTCCCCCTGACCACGCTATTTTTCTTAGAGTTTCTTGAAGGGCGTTCATATTTCTTGCGGTTATCGTGACCTCCGCTCCTGCTTCAGCTAAGCCTTCGGCTATGGCTTTTCCTATACCTCTTGACGCTCCGGTTATGAGGGCACTTTTACCGTTTAAAGAAAACTTGTCGAGAATGCCCATTTATTGCCTCCCCCCTTTCTAAATCCTTATATCTATTATAGTATAATAGGTAAAGATTAAAAGGACTTTGCCGAAAATTAAACTGGGTAGGGTTTCTCTGCCCATGGGAGGGAAGGGAGAGAGCTAAAAGATGCTACGAAGAGACATTGGAATTGATCTCGGAACGGCGACTGTCCTCGTTTATGTTAAGGGAGAAGGGATAGTTCTTAACGAGCCCTCTGTGGTAGCGATGGATACTTCTACGCGGAAGATACTTGCGGTTGGCGAGGAAGCTCACAGGATGCTTGGTAGAACGCCGGGAAATATCGTTGCGGTTAGGCCCTTGAAGGAGGGAGTCATTGCGGATTATGAGGTAACGGAGAGCATGCTTCGACATTTTCTCAAGAAGGCACTGGGCAAAAGGCGGTCCTTCTTTAGGCCGAGGGTAATGGTATGTATACCTTCGGGTGCTACCGATGTGGAGAAGAGGGCTGTCCTTGAAGCTGCGGTTCAGGTTGGAGCGTCGGAGGCCTTTTTGATAGAGGAGCCAATGGCTGCAGCTATAGGAGCAGGGCTTGATGTGGCGGAACCCAGAGGGAACATGGTAGTTGATATTGGAGGAGGAACAACGGATATAGCGGTGATCTCTCTTGGTGGGATAGTGGTAAGCACTTCTCTGAGAGTTGCGGGAAGCAGGATGGATGAGGCCATAGTTAAGTATGTTAAGAGCAGGTATAATCTCCTCATCGGTGAGCAAACAGCCGAAGAGGTGAAGAAAAGGATAGGCTCGGTTATACCAATGGAAATAAGGAGAATGGAGATAAGAGGGCGTGACCTTGTTCAGAGGCTTCCAAGGACTATAGAGATAACAACCCAAGATGTTCTCGAGGCTATAAGGGATGAGGTTGAGACCATAGTTAAGGGAGTTGAGGGCGTTTTGGAGAAAACTCCACCCGAGTTGGTGGCTGATATTATTGAGAGAGGAATAATACTGACTGGTGGAGGCGCTCTTCTCGACGGGCTTGACAGGCTTATCTCTGAAAGAACCGGTGTTCCCGCTATGGTTGCTGAAGACCCTGTAACCTGTGTTGCTCGCGGAACAGGGAAGGCTTTAGAGGAGCTCGATGCTTTAAGAGGGGGAATAATTAAGGGAGGGAGGCTTCATTGATAAGGGGTATTTATACGGGATGCAGTGGAATGCTCGTTCAGCTTGCCCGAACCGATGTGGTGGCGAATAACTTGGCAAACGCTAATACGGTGGGTTTTAAGCGGGAGGAGACGGTCTTTAGAGCGTATCCTCAGCATGAGATCGTTAGGGTTAATGACTTAACCCCATCATCGTTGAAAGATATTCTTCTTCCCATAAAGGGTGCTCCCCTTATTGGGAGGCTTGGGACCGCGAGCGTGGTTGACGAGACCTATGTGGAGAGTAGCGTTGGCCCTTTAATACCTACGGGTAATCCGCTTGACCTGGCACTGCGCGATGAGGGAACCTTCTTCGTCCTTCAGGATTCGAGGGGCAACAGATATTATACGCGAGCGGGTAATTTTAGCCTCAACTCTCAGGGGAATTTGGTTTCTCAAAGCGGACACATGGTATTGAGCGAGGGAGGACCTATAAACGTGCCGGAGGGAAGCAGTATCACCTTTTCCGAGGATGGAAGGTTTTTCATAGATGGTGAAGAGGGAGGGACGCTTCTCGTAGTTAGGTTTGAGAAGCCCGGATATCTTAAGAGAATTGGCGATAACTTATATGTAGAGACGAAGGACAGCGGAAGGCCGATACCTCAGGAGAATATAAGCGTGGAGGTTGGCGCCCTTGAGGGTAGCAATGTGTCTCCCATCAAAGAGATGGTCAATCTAATCGAGGCCCACAGAGCCTACGAGATGAATCAAAAGGTGGTTTTGGCTCACGATGAAACCTTGGAAAGGGCGATAACTACCCTAACAAGGGTTGGTTGAAGGCTTTTTGGGGGAGGTGAAGGGGCTTGATAAGGGCTCTTTGGTCAGCTTCAACGGGAATGATAGCAGAGCAGTTTCATTTGGATACCATATCTAATAATCTGGCAAATGCGAATACCGTGGGTTTTAAGAAGAACAGGGTAGATTTTCAGGACCTCTTTTATCAAACAGGAAGGGAAGCGGGCGTTCCCAATCTTACGGGTGAACAGCTTCCCACGGCTATTCAGGTGGGCTTGGGGGTTAAGGTTTCCTCGACTCAGAAGCTTTTTTTCCAAGGAGCTTTGATAAACACGGGTAACCCTCTTGACCTTGCCATAGAGGGAGATGGCTTCTTCAGGGTCACGCTTCCCGATGGAACGATAGCGTATACGAGGGATGGTAGCTTCAAGCTCGATAGCGAGGGGAATATAGTTACATCAGATGGTTATAGACTTGAGCCCGCTTTAACGGTTCCCGAAGATGCGGAGTCCATAACGGTGACAAATGATGGTAATGTGGTGGTTAAAAGGGCGGGTGCTACCGAGCCCGAGGTTTTGGGACAGATAGTTTTGGCCAGATTTGTGAATCCCGCGGGCTTAAAGGCCATAGGGAAAAACCTGTTTATTGAAACTGCCGCCTCAGGGGCTCCCATAGAGGGCAATCCGGGGGCCGAGGGTTTCGGTTCAATCCAGCAGGGCTTTTTGGAGGCATCCAATGTGCAGGTAGTTGAGGAAATGGTTCGGATGATTGTTGCTCAGAGGGCATACGAGTTTGACTCAAGAGCCATTCAAACCGCTGATGACATGTTGAGGACGGCAAGCGGACTTAAAAGGTAGTGTCTGAAATGCTAAGAAGGATTTTTTTAATAACGATGGTTTTGGCCTTTATGCCTTCCATAGCTTTATGTGCAAGAGCGGTAATAGATATATCTAAGTATAGTCAGGTGAAGGGGAGCGTCATTCTACTTGGTGATATAGCTGATATAAGTGGGGAAGACTTTGCTTTGATAGATGCCCTTAAGCGAGTGAAGATAGCTGATGCTCCGGGAAAGGGAGGAGTTATTGAGTTAAGTCTCCTTGAAATAAAGGATGCTCTCCTAAGAAGCGGGCTTGACCTTCGGGGGGTTTTGTTTAGGATTCCTAAAAAGATACTTGTTTCTTCAGCTTCCGGGGGAAGCTTGGATAGGGTTTTAGGAGATTATTTGACTTCTAAGTTTGGACCGTCAGTTACTTGGAAGTTGCTTTCAACCCCTTCCCTTCCTCCCGACGCACGATATAGTGTGGTTGATTCTATCGTGCGTCGGGAAAATTTCTATGTAATACCTGTAGTTTATTACATGGATGATGGATCTTTTAATAGAGTGGAGCTACTGGTAAAGGTTTCCCTGAGGAAGAGGGTTGTTGTTGCCTTAAGAAACCTGGCTTGGCATGAAGTGGTGAGGGAAGGGGATGTTGCCCTGATTGAGAGAGAGGTCGACCCTCTCTTTCCTGCGTGTGTTTCTTTAGGCGAGGTCTTAGGCAAGATGCTTAAAAAACCCATTAAGAGGGGAGATATCCTGATAAAGTCTTATCTTGAATCTCCCCATGTGATTAAGAGGGGTTCTCCCGTCATAATAGTTGCCAAGGTTGGAAGCGTTGAAGTTAAGGCTCAGGGCAAGGCCTGTGAAAGCGGTGGGGTTGGAGATCAGATAGAGGTATTAAATACATCCACAGGGAGGAGGATTAAGGCAGTAGTATTGGGACCAGGGATGGTCGAAGCTATCGTGCCTGATGGAGGTGAGCTTAAATGCGAAAAATAGCTATTGCTTTGCTTCTGCTTATTCTCTTTCCGTGCGTATCCTATGCCCAATCCCTATGGAAGGATGGCTTTAATCTTTACGGTGATAAGAGAGCTTCAAATGTTGGAGATATAGTCTATATAGTAATAGAGGAAAGTGCTACCATGAGGCAGAAGGCGGAGACAAAGACCTCTAAAAATGCCTCTCTGGATGCCTCTCAGAAGGGGATAAGCTTTCTTAAGGGGGTTCTTCCTGCGAACCTGAACGCCAAGGGGAGCTACGATGGTTCTGACGAGACCAGTAGAAGTGCCACCTTTTATGCGGTGATTGCCGCTAAGGTGGTTGATGTGCTTTCCAATGGGAACTTGATCGTAGAGGGGGAGCACTACTTCAAGGGAAATAAGGATACGGTGAAGATCGTCGTTAAGGGTATGGTTCGCCCTGAAGATATATCCTCAGATAATATGGTTTCTTCGACGAAGATATGTGACGCTGAGATTATTTATTCTGGAACGGGAGTTTTTGGAAGCGTTCACAATCCGGGGATACTCACCCAGATATTTCACCTTCTCTTTTAATGAGGGAGGGAGGTTATGTGAGAGCGTTTAAGGCTTTATCTTTTAGCCTTATCGTAGCCCTCGTTTTTTCCTCAATGGCGCTCGGGGCTCCCAAAGTTAGGATAAAGGATGTGGCTCATATCGAGGATGCAAGACCTAATCAGCTTATAGGGATGGGGTTGGTTGTGGGATTGAATGGAACGGGGGACAAGACGAAGCTAACTCCCCAGATGATGCAGAATATGCTGAGGTATTTTGACCTTTCTGTGGCTCAGAGGAACATAAATTCAAGGAATGTGGCTGCTGTTATGGTTACGGCAAATCTTCCTCCCTTTACAAAGCCGGGCATGAGGATAGATGTTACCGTATCATCCATAGGCGATGCGAGGAGCCTTGAGGGAGGATATCTCCTTTTAACGCCTTTGAAAGGGCCTGATGGCAATGTCTATGCTGTAGCACAGGGGCCCGTGTCTATAGGGCCTGAGGGTTCATTCCCCACGGTTGGTGTCGTTACAAATGGGGCTACGGTCGAAAGGGAAGTCCCGGTGGAGATGTCTAAGGATGGACTTATAACCATAGTTCTCGATAGGCCGGATTTTACAACGGCAAAAAGGGTTGCAGAGAGCATAAACGAATCTTTCGGAAACATAGCGAGGGCAGAGGATGCCTCAAGAATTCGGGTTAGGGTCCCCCTTTCTTATAGAAGGAATTTGGTTGATTTTATATCCTCCCTTGAGGAGCTTGAGATTACACCAGATACACCGGCGATAGTTGTTATAAACGAGAGGACCGGAACCGTGGTTATGGGGGAAAACGTTAAGATATCGAAAGTTGCTGTAGCTCACAAGAATTTTTCCATTACCGTTGGGCAGTCAGGAGGCTTACCCGTTCAGGGATATATGATGGAGTTTCCAGAGACTACTACTGTGGGAGATGTGGTTAAGGCCTTAAATGCGGTTGGAGCCACGCCAAAGGATATTATAGCCATACTTCAGGCTATAAAGGAGGCTGGTGCCTTGCATGGAGAGCTTAAGAGTATGTAGTGACTACTTTTTGGGTCCCTCTTCCCTACCTTCGGACGAGAGAGAGGCCTTAAAGGTAGCGTGTCGGGAGTTTGAGGCCATCTTTGTTCACATGCTTTTAAGAGAGATGAGAAAGACCATCCCCCAAAGCAATCTCATTCCGGAATCGAGGGCCATGGAGATATATAAGGATATGTTTGACCTGGCATTATCCAAGGAGATAGCTAAAAGGGAGCTTTTTGGGATAGCCAGGATGCTTTATAAGGAGTATGAGAGGAACTTAAGGTGAAGACTGAAAAGATTTATGGGGCTGAGGGTTAAGATTAAAAAAACCCCTCAGCCCTTTTATTTTTACCCTGAACTTGTGGTAAGCTTTCTTATGGAGGTGGGTGACGTGGGAGTTAAAAAATGTTTCAGCGTTGTGGGTTACCATAACGCTGGGAAGACCACTCTTATATCTAAGATGATACCCTTAATAAGGGAAAAGGGCTTCACCGTCTCCGTTGTGAAGCATGCAAAGCATATGGGCCTTAAAGACTCCGATATACTCTTTCAGGCGGGAAGCGAGGAGACAATAGCAACGGCCGATGATTTCAGCGTGAAGTATTTCAGGCTGACCAAGCTTGGTCAGCTTTTAAGTTTCGTAAATGGTGAGGTTCTCATAATAGAGGGTTTTAAGGGAGAACCCTTCCCCAAAATCCTAAGGGGCAAAAGCTTGAGCGAGATTGAGGGCTTGATTGATGAGCTTACAATCGCTTGTGTCTTGGATGATTTTAAGGAAGGAGATTTAAGGGGCATACCTGTTTTTTCCCCCGATGAGGTAGAAAAAATAGTAAGGATCGCCTTGGATAGGTCCTTCCCCCCTCTTCCCCTCTTTAACTGTGGGGGCTGTGGTTTAAGAAATTGCCGCGAAATGGCAATTGCCATACTTATGGGGGAAAGAAGCTATCCTGACTGTGTGGCCCTGCCATCGAAGGTCTCGCTTAAAGTTAACGGAGTCCAGGTTCCCCTTAAGCCCTTTGTTGAGGAAGTCTTTATGGCTTTAAATACCGCATTAGTTGGCGTCCTTAAGGAGAGCTCTCGAGAAATCAGAAGGATAGAGCTTAAGATAGAGTTATAGGAGGTTAATCCAGCGATGATTATAAGGGTCAGAAACTATATTGAAGGGGGAAAGCTTGTGGAGATAAAGTCTGATAAGCCCTTGAAGGTAAGAGATATACTTAAAATAACCTCCACACCAGTGGAAGTGTTTGGGATAGCGATGTCAGAGGATGGAAGAGTCCTAAGCCTGGATGATGAGGTTCCCCCCGGTAGCGAGTTAAAGCTTCTCCCTTCCATCATCGGCGGTTAAAAAATTGAGGCTTAAATAATCTTGACTTGATTGCGGAAATTATCTTATACTTTAGGCATATTCATATTAATTTGATGGGGGGAATGGAAGATGGGTAGGAAAAAGGGGAGACTGGCTTATATGCCTGAGCCTGGCAGAATTGAGTTTCGGGAGTATGAGCTTCCTGAGCCCGAGCCCGGCGCTATCCTCGTGGAAGTGATTAACGCGAACGTTTGCGGTTCTGAGCTACACATATGGCGGGGGCATCATCCCGTTAAAAGGGCGGTGATGGGGCATGAGATGGTAGGGCGTGTGGCTAAATTGGGTAAGGGCGTAACCAAGGATAACGCGGGAAATCCGCTGAGCGAGGGGGATCGGGTAGTTGCTCCTTATTTTTTAACATGCATGAGGTGTAAAGCCTGCCGTAGGGGAATTTTTAATATGTGTGAGAATGTTTATAAGTTCTGGATGGAAGACCCCGATGTTTTCCCTCACTTTCATGGAGCTTTTTCAACGCATTATTACATTCATCCGGAACAGTTCGTCTTTAAGGTTCCCGATGAAATACCTGATAAGGTGGCGGCAAGCGCTAACTGTGCGATAACCCAAGTTTACTATGGCATAGATAAAATAGGGGTTAAGCTTGATGAGGTTGTTGTGGTTCAAGGTTGTGGTGGTTTAGGCTTAAGCGCCATAGCTGTATTGAAGGAGAGGGGAGCGATTGTAATAGCTGTAGATGGGGTCAAGGAGCGCCTTAAGATGGCTTCTCGGTTTGGAGCCGATTATTTGATAGATATGGAGGAGCTTCCTACAAGGGAGGAACGCATCGAAAGGGTTATGGAACTTACGGAAGGTTGGGGAGCAGATGTGGCCATTGAGTTGACGGGCGTTCCAGATGCCTTTTCTGAAGGGATCTTATATCTTCACCCTGGTGGAAGGTATCTTCAGATAGGTAATGTTTCCCCTGACCTGACCACGGTCTTTGCACCGGGAATCCTGACGCGCAGATCGATCCTCGTGCTTTCCGTTGTGAGATATGACCCTTGGTACCTTTTAAGGACGCTTGAGTTTCTTAAGAGAGCGGTTGAGAAATATCCCTTCGAAAGCTTGCTTGATAGGGAGTTCCCTTTGGATAGGGTTAAAGAGGCCCTTGATACGGCGGCTTTAAGGGCCTGTACGCGACCTACCATTAAGCCAAATCCTTGATCGGGAGCGTGATGTATTTGGTGGGGGAATATTTTTCGCATCTTTCACCTGTCGTGCAAGCTCTGGTTGCGACGCTTTTTACTTGGGGAGTGACGGCTTTGGGAGCTTCGGGGGTATTTCTCTTTAAGGAGGTTAACAAAAAGCTCTTGGATACGATGCTTGGGTTTGCCGCGGGAGTTATGATATCGGCAAGTTATTTTTCTCTGCTTGCCCCTGCCATTGAGATGTCCATGGATTTGGGAACGCCGCCTTGGCTTCCGAGCGTTGTGGGTTTTATCCTGGGAGGAGCCTTTCTCTATTTGGTTGACAAGTTGGTTCCTCACCTTCACATCGACTTCCCCGATGAGGAGAAAGAGGGGATAAAGACCGCTTGGAGAAGAACTACCCTTCTTATTCTTGCCATAACGATACACAATATTCCGGAGGGACTTGCTGTGGGAGTTGCCTTCGGAGCGGTCTCCTCGGGGATTGAATCGGCCTCTTTGGCCTCGGCCGTGGCTCTTGCTCTGGGTATAGGTTTGCAAAACTTTCCCGAGGGCTTGGCTGTATCTCTTCCCTTAAGAAGGGAGGGTTTTTCTCCCTTCAGGGGCTTCTTTTATGGAGGGCTTTCCGGAGTTGTGGAGCCGATGGCGGGCGTTCTTGGCGCGTGGGCCGTTACTGTGGCCAGACCCATTCTGCCTTATGCCTTATCTTTTGCCGCTGGCGCTATGATATATGTGGTGGTTGAGGAGCTGATACCTGAGGCTCAGAAAAGCGGTGAGACGGATTTACCTACCATAGGTGCAATGACTGGCTTTGCGGTGATGATGTTTTTAGATGTATTTTTCGGCTGATTCCTTTTTAAGGAGGGGGGTAAAGATGACCATTTCCAGCAGGATAGCCGAGTTCGTTTATAAGGTCCGATATGAGGATTTGCCCGAGAGCGTGGTTAAAGCAACCAAACGCCTCGTATTGGACTGGCTGGGTGTGGGGTTTAGGGGTAGCCTTGCTACGCAGTCTTCTTGGGTTTTGAAAATGCTCAATGAATCTGGACGCGAGGGTTCCACATTTTTAACCTACCCGATTTTAAAGGGAAACCATCTATTTGCTGCTTTTGCCAATGGCTTTTTTTCTCACATTCTTGAGATAGATGATGTTCACAGAGGCTCCATATATCATCCTGCCGCTCCCGTAATATCGGCGGCCTTCAGTCAGGCTGAAAAATTGGGTTCCTCTGGTAGAGAGCTTATAACTGCAATCGTTTTGGGATATGAAGTTTCCATCAGGGTCGGTGAGTGTCTTGGATTAAGCCATTATAAGTATTGGCATCCTACGGCAACCTGTGGTGTCTTTGGGTCGGCGGTCGCCGGTTCCAAGCTTTTGGGTTTAGATGCTCAAGGGATATCCTTTGCCATTGGAAATGCGGGAACCTGTGCTACGGGACTCTGGCAGTTTAACCTTGATGGTGCGATGACGAAGCCCTTTCATCCCGCCAAGGCCGCCATGGAAGGCTTGATTTGTGCCAATTTGGCTTCCTATGGCTTTTCTGGAGCATCAAGGATATTTGAGGGAGAAAAGGGTATATGTAACGCCATGGCAAGGGATGGCTTTAACTTGGAGAAGCTTACGGAAGGTTTAGGGGAAAGATGGAAGACGGAAGAGGTCTCTTTCAAGCCCTATCCCTGTTGTAGGCATATTCATTCTCCCATATATACTGCCATAGAGGTTCGTAATAAGTTTAAGCTTTCCCCGGAAGAGATCCAGAGCGTGAACGTGTATACTTATAAGACTGCCATGGAGACTGCCCACTTTAAGATTCCCTCTTCGGTTGAAGAGGCGAGGTTCAGCATTTCTTACTGTGTGGCTTTGGCTTTGCTTTTTGGAGAGGTTACTTTAGAGCACTTTTCTCCCGAACTTCTTAAGGATGAGAGGGTGCTGAGTCTGGTCAGAAGGGTTAAAGTTACGGAGGAGGAAACCTATACCGCTGCCCATCCCGAAAAGTGGGGGGCAAGGGTTGAGGTTTTAACGCTTGATGGAAGGAGCTACTCCTCGGAAACTTGGTTTCCGAAGGGAGACCCTGAAAATCCTATGACCGATGAGGAGATCGAGGCAAAGGCAAGAAGCCTTCTTTCTGCCGTGCTTCCCGAGGAGTACATGAACCGTCTGATAGAGAGGGTGTGGGATCTGGAGAGGATGGAGGATTTAAGCAGATTTTTTGAGTAATAAAAAAACTGGTGGAGCTGACGGGAGTCGAACCCGTGACCTCTTCCGTGCGAAGGAAGCGCGCTCCCACTGCGCTACAGCCCCACCGGTTGACTATTTTAAGCTACCTTCGGCGATATGTCAAGAATTAAGCTCCTTCATCTTCTTCGGTAAAGGCCTCTTCTATTACGAATCCGTCCCTGTAGTCTATGATGGAGTCGGAAAGTAGCTTATAGGCTATAGGGTCTAAGAATATCTTGAGCCCTTCCTTTTCTATTAGCTTGTCTCCCTCTTCTCCCTTCTCGGTAAGCGTGAGGTGATAGGAGGGGCCGTGACAGCTACAGGAGGATCCCAATAAGAATATCCTGATTCCATACTCCTTATCGCTGTGTTTCGAAAGGATTTTCTTGAATTCCTCAGCGGCTCTGTCTGTTATAGTTAACATCTTTTTCACCCCTTTCTTTTTATGAGCATAGATTATCACATGGACCGAGAATTTGCAAGAGCCCCCTCTTATCGCATTTGTAAAAGTCTCACTTTACAGCTAAATACAGGATTTGAATGATTATTGTAAAATTAAGTATTGCCGTCAGAAACTCTACATGCTATACTTCTTAAAAAGGGGGTGGTTGTATTATGGATATCCTGAAGAAATATGGTATCAGGGAGGATCCAAGGCTTAAAAGGGCGCGTAAGGAATTTGGGATAGTTTTGCTCATCTGGCTTCTCTACACCCTGGTTTCCTTGGGTTATGCCTTTGGGGTGGGAGGGTCTAATCCTAATGCTGTGCTTTTGGGCTTGCCGTGGTGGTTTCACTTCTTGACGATATCTGTAGTTTTTATGGTAGTGATAATTTACTTTACAAGGCGCTTCGTCGAGGATACGGATCTTTCTCCATGGGGGTCTGAGAGGAGGGAGATTTAAATGTCGGAGATAGGTCTCTTGGTTACGCCCGGTGAAAGATTAGCGGTAGTTATAGTTTTCGCTTCCTATCTTGTCAGCCTCGTTTTTATCGGGGTTTACGCGAGAAGAAGATTGGGGAAGACCGCTATCGACAGGTTTGTTGAGGAATATTACACTGGCGGAAGGCTCTTGGGCGCCATAGTAGTTGCCTTTCTCATAGCGGCAGGCCTGTGTAGTGTGGGAACCTTTGTGGGAGGACCCGGACTTTCGTGGCGTTTGGGAATGCCGTGGTTTACTATCATCGGCTCTCAAATCTTTATGAATTTCTTCATATTAATAGGTCTGGGGAAGTTGATTGGCATAGTTGCAAGGCGTGTAGGAGCTTTATCGCTTGGCGATATACTGTTCGAGAGATACGAAAGGAGCAAGTCTGTGGCGGTTCTATACGCTTTACCGATAGTGATCTTTCTTACGGCATATTCAGCCGCTCAGTTCGTTGGATCCTCAAGAATATTTGAAGTTATGACTGGATGGTCCTATAAGACGGCTTTGATATTGACCGCGCTTGTGACCATATTCTACGCTACCGTCGGTGGAATCAGGGGGGTTGGATTGGCCGCTATGGTTCAGGGGACTTTCATGACGGTGGCTTCGCTTTTATTAGCTGTGGGCGTATTCGGAGGAGCGCTCTCCCAATATGGTAGCTTTGCGGGCATTCACGAAGCCCTGGTTAAGGTAGCGGGAGATAAGTATGTTAATCCCTTTGCGCTTGGCGCTAAGATAGTTACCTCTTGGTGGATAATCTTTAGTGTGGGTGTATTGGTTCTTCCTCATGGACTTATGGGGGCTTTAACCTATAAGGATACGGGTGCAATGAAGAGGGCTGTTTATCTTGGTGTAATAGTGGTTACCGTCTGGACTTACATAATGCTTGGTGCCGGCTTTTTGGGAAAGCTCTGGTTTCCAAAGCTTCCCGTGCCGGACCATGTTATACCTGCTTTGACCATGAAACTTCTTCCCTCAGCCGTTGCCGGCATCGTCTTTGCAGGGGTTATTAGTGCAGCTCAATCTACCATTGCTACCATGACCATCTTAATAAGCAGTGCGGTGGTTCAAAACATTTATAGAGAGCTTATTCGACCCGGTGCGAGCCCTGAAGGGCTAAAGAGAATGAGCGTGTATACCACCTTCACCGTTGGGGTAGTTGCCCTCCTTCTGGCTATTACCGAACCCCCCGCTCTTGAATACATAATAATAATGGCGATTGGTGGAATAATGTCTGCCATCTTTTGGCCTGTGGTCTTGGGCTTTCTGTGGCCAAGAGGCAACCGATTTGGTGCCATAGCGGGGATGCTCGTCGGATTGGTTGTATACGGCATAGCTAAGGTGGTTTATAAACCCTTGGCTTTGGGCTTCGACCCTGTCATAATCGGGACCTTGACCTCGCTTCTCGCTTATCTTGCGGGAACCTATATCAGCGGTGAGATACCTTCAGAGAGAGTTATAAGGATATTCTGGGGTAGTGAACCACCCAGAGACTAAGCCTTCGGGAGGGGATGGCCTTGTTAGATTTAGTGATAAGAAATGGAAGAATATTGGATGGTGCGGGAAACCCCTGGTTTAACGGGGATATTGGAATTAAAGATGGCAAGATAGTAAAGGTAGGCAAAATAGCGGAGAGGGGAGAGAGGGAAATAGATGCCAAGGGACTGTTTGTTTCTCCTGGCTTCGTAGATATCCATACCCATGCGGATCTGACGATTCTCGCCGTCAGAAATGCGGAAAGCTATATTACGCAGGGGATAACGACGGCTGTAGCCAGTAATTGTGGTTTAGCGATGGCGCCTATCAATCCGGAGAGGCTTGAGCTTCTTAAGAGTTACGTTTCTCCCTTTTTGGTTAGGGACTTTGATTACGGATGGGATTGGAGGTCTTTCGGAGAGTTTTACGAAAAGGTGGAAAAGGGTGGCATTGCCATTAATCTCGTTCCTCTTGCGGGTCATGGAACGATAAGAATATTTGTGAAAGGCTTTGACCCTTCACCTCCCTCTCCTGAGGAGCTTGAGCGAATGAAGGAGCTTTTAAGGGAGTGCATAGACGAGGGGGCGTTCGGCTTAAGCACGGGCTTGATTTATCCTCCGGGCTCTTATTCTGAAACAGGGGAGATAATAGAGCTTGCCAAGGTTTTGGCTGAGAAAGGCGGAGTTTACCTGAGCCACATAAGGAACGAAAGCAAAAGGCTTATAGAGGCCGTTGATGAGGCTATAGAGATAGGTGAGAAGGCTGAAGTCCCCGTCCAGATATCGCATCATAAGGCCTCTGGGAAACCGAACTGGGGAAAGGTTAATGCCACGCTCAGGCTTATGGAAAGGGCAAGGCTGAGAGGTGTAGAAGTAAATTGTGATGTCTATCCTTACCCTGCGGGAAGCACCACGATTACAGCTCTTCTTCCCCCCTGGGCGCTTCAAGGTGGGATTCAGAAGATGCTTGAAAGGCTGAAAGATAAGGATGTTCGCGCCAAAATAGTTAAAGATATCGAGGAAGATAAGTTTGAGGGAGAGAACTTTTTAAAGGCGGCTGGCTGGAGCGGTGTTCTCATATCCCAGTGTGTTAACAAGGATTACGAGGGCAGGACTCTGGAGGAAATATTGAGAGATAGGGGAAGACTCGATGACCCTTATGATGGTCTCTTTGACTGGATGCTGGAGATAAAAGGGGATGCGGCTATGGTAATATTCCTGATGGATGAAGAAGATGTTAAGACGGTTATCTCTCATCCCTTGTCTATGATAGGCTCCGATTCCTGGGTTACCGCTCCATCGGTGGGTGGAAAACCCCACCCGCGGGCCTACGGAACGTTTCCCAGAGTTTTGGGCAAATATGTTAAGGAAGAGAGGGCGCTTTCTCTGGAGGAGGCCATCAAAAAGATGACCTCGCTTCCCGCCTCT